>ERZ1066124.14-NODE-14-length-231808-cov-25.652479_pt1 | contig 231808 bp, 197 predicted proteins | sample MGYA00382771_ERZ1066124 | MGnify/ENA primary metagenome ERZ1066124 (study PRJEB33369, sample SAMEA5778354) | biofilm metagenome | biome: Industrial cooling water; feature: Water cooling tower basin; material: Biofilm | place: United Arab Emirates | collected... | reverse complement strand
CAGTAGTCCAACCACCAACAACTTCAGCAACTTCCACAACTTCTAAAACGTTTAAATCTGAAATAATCATCGGGTTTCTCCTGAAAATAAATTGTTTGTACTTGAAAATTTTTGCTCGTAACCAGCAGATATCTGCTGGTTACATTAAATCACTTGATTTCAATCACTTCATTGCAAGCTAAATATCACAAGCTTAAAATGACCAAAACTATTTAGGTGTAACAAATACAGGGTTGATAACAGCAGCAGAGGTGCTACCAGAGAATGAACCACCACCAAGCTGAGTTACAGCTACTGTGTCTGCCTTAGTGAAAGAAGAAGTAGGGAAAAATACACCCAAGGGATTAATCGCATCACCCTTCGCACCAGCAGAAGCGCTGTTACCGAAAGCTATAGGAGTATTGACAGTAGTTACAAAGTTATTGTTGGAACTGAAGGTAATACTGATGTTGTCGGTTTGAGTATAACCACTTGCAAAGTTGTTACCAGTAGTCCAACCACCAACAACTTCAGCAACTTCCACAACTTCTAAAACGTTTAAGTCTGAAATAATCATTGGGTTTTTCCTCAATTAATTGCTATTTTTTTGTGTGAGATTTTTTGCTTTCCGCTCACAATATAAATATGAAACAACTACTAAAAAAAGTCAACCTGTTTTTTGATTAATTTATTTTTTTTTAATTAATAGGTGTCATCGTTAAAAACAATTATTTTTCAAGTTTAATACAAATTAAAAATAGGCAGCAATAAAAATAATATTGCGCCAGATTAGTAATTTATTGCATATTTATTGTTAATTTACATTAACAATAAATAGAGTATTTTGTCGTTATACACTAGTTATTATGAAGTTCAGATTACATATTAAGTAATTTAAAATATTTGGGCAGTTATTTAAAGGGGACAATTATAGAGACAAATAAATTTTTATTCAAAATTAAAATTGCTTCTGTAATGCTCTATCTAAAAACAGATAATCAAAAATAAAGAATTGCATTAAAAAGATGTTTAAAAAGTAGCCTGTAATGTCATGCTAAACGCAGTGAAGTATCCCAATATATGTGTAAAGCATAGATTCTTCGCTCCACTCAGAATGATAATTTGTACCTTATTCAAGTTTTCAAACATCCTTTAAGCTTGCTTCAACAGTTGCTCTTGCAATTGTGAGTTAGTGTTTGATTCTATTTGAGTGATAATGTTCAGGCTGTAAATTTGTTGCTGTAACCAATAAGAAAACAACTCTGTGATGATTTTTTGACGTAGCTGCTCATTTAATTCTGGTTGAACTATCTCTTCAAGCCAAATTAGATACACTCCCTTTGGTGTGGAAATTGGTTTAATAACTGTAGGTGGCGCCAAGGAAGCCGCAAATACAGGCGCCGCAATCTCTGGGCGAAATGCGTTACGGTATCGTAGCCCTTGGTACCCTCCAGCACGCCGTAGTTCTGGGTCTTGAATATATTGACGCGCGATTTCACCAAAAGTTATTTCACCTTCTTGAACTGCGTAGAACAGCTCTAAAGCCAAATCTCTGCTTTCCAAGACGACTTCATAAGTAACGGCGCCTACATAATTGAGTTGGTTTTGATAAAAGAACTTTTCAACCTCTGCTGAGAACAGGTGATTCGCTAGCTTTCTGGAAAGAACTTTGTTATGAACCAACTTCTCAAAGTCATCCATAGATAGCTCATGCGTCTTTAGCCAGTTCCAAGTATCTTTGGCTTTAATAAGCTTATAAGCCATTCGCAGACTATCACCTTCCTGTTGTAATTCATCATCCTCGACTCGAATGCCAAGTTCTTGTGCTGTTTGAGCGATAATCTTTTCAGATGCTATGGCTTGTACAACACTGGGTATTTGACAAGAGAGTTTGATGCTCTGAATGATGTCTGAAGTCGATATTGTCAGTTGTGACATATATTTTTATTTTTTTCTATTTGTAATCAATAAACCATCCGTTACATCCATTACATCCGTTGCAAGTTACATCTCCAACCCTCCTTCTTGTAGTTTCTTAAATGGGTCTAGAACAAAGTCAATAATGCGACGCTGACGGACTATGACTTCGGCAGTTGCGGTTTGACCAGCTGTTAAAGGAATGCGTTTTTTGCCGTTTTGGATGTATTGTTGTTCGAGGGCAATTTCTAACTCATAGGTTTCGATGCTTCCTCCGGGTGTTTGAGTAACTTTAGAGTCTGGAGAAATACGGGTGACTTTACCTGGTACAATACCGTGTTCCTGGAATGGATAAGCGTCAAACTTGATTTTGACTGGCATTCCCACTTTCAAGAAACCGCTATCTTGACTAGGCATATTCGCTTTGAGTACAAAACCTGTATTTTGAGGTGCAATTTGAGCTACTTTTTGGCCTGGTTGTAATACTGCTCCAGGTTTACTAATTGGAAACTCAAAAATTACTCCGTCAATAGGCGACCTGACTATTCTTTGCTGCAACTGAAGCTTCAACGATGTGATTTGACTTACCGTTTGAGCGATTTGTGATTGATTTGCAGAAATCTGTGCTTGTAAGTCTTTAAGATGTTGTTCATTTTTTAGAATAGCCAACTTTCCATTTTTTTGCAAGCTGTTAAAACTATTTTCCTCCTCTTGTAATCGTAGCTTTGCCTGCTTGATATCTGACTCAAGCTGACTCATCGCTGTTTTATAGCGACTTGTCTCTTCTGCTAATCGTAAAGAAGCTTGCTTGACATCAGATTGGGCTTTTTGATACACCCTGGCACTTTCTTGCTCTTCTTTTTTGAGTTGGTCAATTTGCATTAAAGAAACGGCGCCATCTTTAACCAAGTTGTTAAATCGCTCAACTTGCCTTGAATCAATACTCAAGCGCTTTTGAGCAGATTCTTGCTCATTTTGAGCAACGCTAATCAGTTGCCGTACCTGATTGACTGATGCTTGTTTTTCTAACTCTTGTAGGTTGTAAGTACTTTCTTTTGCATCCAAATTTTGTTTAGCCTGATTGATTCGAGCAACTTTTTCTAATTCTTGGGATTCATTTTGCTGCTGTTGAACGTTTAGCGTTAATTGTATTTGATTTTGAAGTATATCGAGTTGCGCTCGTTGATTTTGCAGTCCAGTTAGCTTTGCTTCAGTCTCCTGAATTGAGGAACGCAGGATTTCAGAATCTAATTCCAGCAAAACCTGTCCTTTTTTGACACTTTCACCTTCCTTAACCTTAACAGCTTTAACACTACCACCAACTTCAGAATCTAACTTGTGCGTGGCGCCGAATGGTTCTACCCGTCCTCTTGCACTTCCCGTCTCATCAACTTTAGAGTACATTGACCAAGGTAAAGCCAGCCCTGCAAATCCTAATAACACATACAGTAAACCGCGCGTCCACAGTTTAGGTAATGCATCAAGGAGTTCTTCTGTACCGTGATACAAATCTTTATCTTCTACTGCTGCCTGGGTTAATTTTTTCTCAGAAACAGTATCTTGAGGTTGTGAAGAAGCTGAATAATTATCATACACCTCATTAGTAAGTGCAGATGATGAATTCGGAGATGGTTGAGGCATATTGGAAAATGGAGAATAAGGAATGGGTAATAAAAAATAGAGAATAAGAGTAATAAAAACTCCTAACTCAGCACTCAGCACTCAGCACTCAGCACTCATCCCGCTTGGGCTAGTTGTTGTTGGTTTAAGTAATAATAATGACCTTTTTTTGCTATTAACTCATCGTGAGTACCGCTTTCGACTAATACGCCGTGGTCTAATACTAAGATTAGGTCTGCGTTGCGTACTGTTGAAAGACGATGCGCGATAATTACGCTTGTACGTCCTTTGAGAATCGTTTTTAAATTATTTTGAATGATGCGTTCTGACTCAGAGTCCAGGTGACTAGTAGCTTCATCCAACAGTATTAAGCGAGGATTACCCAGCAACGCGCGCGCTATTGCTATGCGTTGCCGCTGCCCACCAGATAGCATTCCACCACCTTCACCTATTTGGGTATCATAGCCTAATGGTTGCTTCTGAATAAAATCATCAGCTCCGGCTAAGATAGCTGCTTCAACAATTTCTTCTAAGGATGCTTCTGGATGAGCGATAGCAATATTTTCTCGGATTGTGCCACCGAACAGAAATGTATCTTGGTCTACAACCCCAACTTGAGAGCGAAGAGAACGCAAAGATATATTGCTAATATCATATCCGTCAATCAAAACTTTGCCATCTGTCGGAGGGTATAGACCTAAAATTAATTTACTCAAAGTTGTTTTACCAGAACCACTACGTCCTACTAAAGCAACCATTTGTTCTGCTTGAATTTCAAAGTTGAGATTTTCTAATACGTTAGTATCGCTTTCTTTATGATAACGGAAGGTAACATTCTGAAAGCGTATATTGCCTTTGAGTGTACCTAGAGACTTGCGAGGTTTACTCTGTAAGTCTTCTTCGGGTTCTGCCTCAAGGACATCATTCAAACGTTCGGTAGAGATGATAATTTCTTGTAATTGATTCCATAGACCAGAAAGTCTTTGGAATGGACTAAGAACGTTACCAATAAGCATATTGAAAGCCATTAACTGTCCAAGAGTAAGTTCGCCGTTAATTACCTGTAAGGCGCCGAACCACATTATGCCTGTACTAACAAACGTTTCAATTACACTGCTAATTACAGATAAACGAATACCAATTATCTCGGCAGCAAAAGCCTTTTTAATTAAATTATTTAACAATTCTTCCCATCGCCAGCGCACTGTCTGCTCAATTGCGAGTGAGCGTACAGTGCGAATTCCCGTTAAAGATTCGATTAAATAACTATTCTCCTCAGCACCTGCGTTGAATATTTCCCTGGAGATGCGGCGTAAAATTCCTGTACTCGCCAATGCCAATATAAAAAATGGTGGCACCGTCAGCAACACAAACAACGTCATTTTCCAACTATAAGAAAACATGACGGTCAAATACACCACCAGCGATAACATATCGAGAATGACTGCTAACGTCTCACCAGTTAAAAAAGACTGTATTTTCTGATTTTCTTGGATGCGAGAAACTATATCACCGACATAACGCGACTCAAAATAAGATAAAGGCAAACGAAAAGTGTGCTTGATAAAACCTACCAGCATCGCAACGCTGATACGATTCGCTGTGTGGTCTAGTAAATATGTCCGTAAGGCGCCCATTGCAATACGGAAAAAACCAAATATAATCATTCCCAAACCAACAGCGTTCAAAGTGCTAACGCTGCGCTGTACAAGCACTCGGTCGAGTAACAACTGAGTAAATACTGGCGTAATTAAGCCAAATATTTGCATTAGTACTGAAGCTATAAATATTTCTACAAGTACCTTGTAATGAGGTTTGACTAACTCAAAGAACTTCCATAACCCAGTACTATCGTTCTTATTATCTTTGAGCGCAGTAGTCGGTTGCAATAACAATGCATATCCAGTCCAGTTTTTTTGAAACTCCTTCGATGTAAGAATACGTTGTCCAATTGCCGGGTCACCAACTATCACCCGCTTCTTGGTAATTTCATAAACAACAATAAAATGCCTACCTTCCCAGTGGGCAATTGCTGGTAACGGTTGTTCTGCTAATTTATCAAAGGTTGCTTTCACAGGACGTGTTGCAAAACCCAAACTTTCAGCTACCGATGCAACCGCGCGTAAAGAGGCGCCACTACGACTAGCGTTTGTCATATCCCGCAAACGGTTGACACTAAAGCGTTTGCCCCAATAGTTACCAATCATTACCAAACAAGCGGCGCCGCAGTCAGAAGCACTTTGTTGAGCATAAAAGGGATATTGTTTTGTTAACCTTCCCCACCAATGTCCCATTGCTAGCTTGGGACTTGGAAAATAAGGACGCGATTTTTTCGGCTCTTGCTGTGGTTGTTTATCTCTAACTGGAAAAGGAATGACTTTTGAGTTTAAGTTTGAGTTTAAGTTTGAATTTAACCTATCTTTTACCTCCTTTCGGCGACGACTTTGTTCAACTGGGGAGACACGCTCATCAGGGGCGACAAATATATTAAGTTCATCACAGTATTCAAGTGCTGCCTGTAAATCAGAATTTTTCAGAACATATACAGTTGTTGCTTGCTCTACTTTCCAATTACCTTTTAGATTGGTGCCTACTTTACCTGGTGTTAGCACAGTCCCATCACTATGTTGCATTCGCCCTGAGTATACAACCAGTAGAGAGCAATCTTTCAGAACTAGCTCGGATGATGCATTTAACTGGCGCCGTTCAAACAGCGATAATGCCTGCATCAAATAGCTGACTTGAGCAACATTAGGAAACTGGCTGTTAATACGACATAAAACTGCTAAATTCCAAATTACAGCTTGTTTGTAAAGTTTATCGCGAACTTCTGGATATTGGGTCATCAAGGGTTGCAATATCTCTTGCCCAATATAACAAACCCTCAAATTATGCGAAGCGCGTCCGATATAACTAGTAAATTCATCATCGAAAAGCGTCGCTTCCCCAAATGATGCTCCAACTGAAAGGGTACTAATTAAATTTTCATTGCTATCTAAAAATCTAATTTTACCCGTAAGCACTATATATATACCGCGCGGCGCCTCGAAGTGGCGCCATTCCTCAAAAAGCTGTAGCTCCAAAACTTGTGCTTTATTCACACAATGAAGCAACTCACTGTCTGTAAGGTTTCCCCCCAAGACATTGGCGATTCTACAACCTAGTTCTTCCTGAGATAACATAATCACTCTTCAGTTGTATGGAAATTAAATTTGGCGGTTAGTTTGCAACGAGTAGCTCATCCGTTAGATCCGCTCTCATCCGTAGCAAAGTACACCTATCTACACTCGATGGCACAGCAAGAAAGATTTTGAAAATATTTCTGAAAATATTTCTGAAAATCTTTAGATTCTACTCATTAGCATAAAGCTGCCATAAATACTACCAGGTAGATGTTACAGCCGTCTATGCCTTAAACGGTAGTCAGTTGATACAGTTTGGTTGTTATGACATAATTAAGAAAGTTGTTGCTGAATAAATGTACTCATATGGGTCGTAGCAGCTGTAAAGTTCCTTAAAAAAGCATTACAGCTGCAAAGTTGACTAGCTTTATAAGCCAGTTAGCTACTTCAGTTAACGTATACTAACCTGGGAGATACCCCTGTGATGTAGGAGTCCAAGGGGTATTCCTCATGGTTAATAACACCAACCTAATAGTTTGGTTTTCTGCTCAATACTAATCACTTTTAGTTCACTTTTGGTGAATATCGCAAAAACAGACAATTAAAATTGAATTACATTTCTATTTTTAGTTGAACAAAAACTAAATTTATTATCTTGATTTGCAGTACCAAAAGTCGAGTATTTGTATTTTACCAAATTTGAGTCATAGACTTTTAGCAATACTCAATGTGATTTCGACGGTTAACTATAGTTAAGCGCAGATTTTGAACATTATGTTGCTTTCGATTGCTACAACTTAAGTGCCACATGAAAAGCAGTTAAATTTTTCGCGCTTTACCTCCACTCAACTAGATAGATAATAAGATATTTGAATTAACAGCAGTTACAGACATTTACAGAATGTATTAAAACATATACAATCCTTAACATTTTTCTGTTTTAACTTTTGACACAGACAGCAATTTAATGTATAAAAGTCTGAAAGACTTTATATACTTAGTTTTAAAACTTTTATTGATATGAACTTACAACCTTATAAAGATTTCATTACAAGAATTGTAAAACACGTGAACTATTAACCGAAAAATTAGGGATATTATGGTATTAAAAGATACGCGATTGGAACACAATCTAACATAGATACCTTAAATACAATGTTATTTATATTACATTGCACAGGTACTCATCTGCGAACATAGTTATATTATCACATGTCTTTGCAACCTTTTTACGTACTTTATTATTTTCACATTTACTTTATATTACGCAGAAGCACTTACTTTCAAGATTATTTATATTTTCTTAATCATACATATTATTCTGGGTGGAATCTTAAAGGTATCTTTACACAAAATTTTAATTTAGATTACCCGCTGTATGCATTTTACAGCAACTGATTGATTGTACGAACCAATACATCAGTCACTATTTCACTCTAAATCAATATAAGTATATAATCAACAAAAATATTTTCACGAAAATTAGTTGTATTAAGAAATATTGCGAATGAGTATAAATACGATAATATATGCATGTCAATTAGTTCTTAGGAATGCACCTTATATATATGACAACATCTACAAAACCATTTAATTTAGGCGCCTTTACTGCATCGATACCAAACATCGAAGTCATTACCGAACCGTCACAGGTTGCGAAGTTATCTCAAGATTACCACACCTTCAGCCCAGTCCTTGTACCCAAACTTGAAGGTAAAATCGCTGATATAGTAGTACGTCCTGATAACCAAGATGAGGTAATACAAGTAGCAGCAGCTTGTGCTAAACACAAAATACCCATTACAGTACGAGGAGCAGGTACAGGAAATTACGGTCAATGTGTACCTTTATATGGTGGTGTCGTATTAGATATGACGCGGATGCAATCCATTTGCTGGGTAAAACCTGGAGTTGCGCGCGTACAACCAGGTGTTAAGCTTGCAGCACTCGATAAAAAAGCACGAGAAATAGGTTGGGAAATGCGAATGGCGCCTTCAACATACCGCACTGCTACAATAGGTGGGTTTATTGCGGGTGGTAGTGGTGGCATTGGTTCAATTCAATATGGGTTAATGGCAGATAAGGGAAACTTGTTAGGTTTGCAAGTTGTGACGCTTGAAGATGAACCGCGAGTTATTGAGTTACGTGCAGAAGATGTACAAAAAGCAAATCATGCATGGGGTATTAACGGTATTATTACCGAAGTGGAAATTCCATTGGGTCCAGCTTACCCTTGGGCAGAAGTAATTGTTACCTTTGACGAGTTTATGTCAGCAGTCAAATTTGGAAAAGCTTTGGCTGACAGTGATGGCATGATTAAAAAAGAGATTGGTGTGTTCGCGGCGCCTATTCCTCAATATTTTACTGCCCTACGTCAGTACATACCCGATGGTAAACATGCTGCACTATTAATAGTCGCCGAATCTAGTTTAGAACTATTACCTGGATTAATACGAGAATTTAACGGTGAGGTTACTTATTCTAAATCAGCATCCGAAACAGGAAAAGGCGCCCAACTCGCTGAGTACACTTGGAACCACACAACTTTACACGCGCGTACAGCCGATACGAACATCACATACCTACAAAGCATATTTCCCAGCGATAACCTCAAAACCATAGAACATATGTATAATTACTTTGGCGCCGAAGTGATGATGCATTTAGAATTCATTCGTTTTAAAGGTGGTATCGCGAACCCCGCATTACAACTAGTACGTTACACAACCGAAGAACGATTAAATGAAATAATTCGCTATCACGAAGAACATGGAGTATTTATTGCCAACCCCCACAGCTATTTTATAGAAGATGGTTGGAAAAGAGCAATTGACCCCGAACACCTAAAATTTAAGCTCCGGGTTGACCCTTACGGATTAATGAACCCAGGTAAAAGCAAAGTATTACCTTTTAATCCCTAAAATCTTGTCTGTTCTTGTGGAATAGGCATCCTTGCCTGTTCCAAATATATTGTGCCAATTTAAAATCTGTCATATATTCTCTTAATTAATATTGTGCCAATCTAAATTGTGTCATATAAAAAAGTGTGATTTTATATTTTGTGATAGTCAGTAAAATTACTAAATAAAAAGAGATAAATCAGCTATAAATTTGTGCATTTTTTATAATTTCCTACCACTGTATAAAAATTACATCAAGAAAAATCAAAAAGGTGGACGATACACTGACTCGTAAAATATCACTGAAGAATCAGAGTAAAAAACTTTTCCGTGAATTCCTAGAGATTCACATTTACAGGTAACAGGTGCATCACCAAAAAACTAACACTGTCGCCCTGACTAAATAGATTTTCGAGGAACAAAGTGAAAATTATGGCTACAACCTTAACTAACAATAAGTTGCAGGCTTTACCTAATCTGAACGTATATTTACTCGAACGTCGCATTACCTGCATGACTGTGCCATCAATAGTTGACGCAATTTACACAGCATGTATCGAAAAAAGAAAAATTACCGTAGCAAATTACAATGTACATGCTTTTAACTTATCAATGCAGTTACCTTGGTTTTATCAGTTTCTACAAACTTCAGAGATTGTTAACTGCGATAGCGTTGGTATTCTAAAAGCAATTAGTTACATGGGTTGTGAATTACCTTTAGATTACAGAGCATCTTACACAGACATGATGCCTCAAGTTTTAGAAAAATGTAACCAGGCTGGTTTGAGTGTGTTTCTTGTCGGCGCCAAACCTGAGTACTTAGAAGCAGCTTTAGAAAATTTGAGAAAACAGTATCCCAATGCTAAGTTTGCGGGACATCACGGATACTTTGATAAAGAAGACCCACAACAGAATCAAGCTGTTATTAACAAAATCAACAAGTTCAAGCCAAATATTCTATTAGTTGGTATGGGAATGCCCGTTCAAGAAAAATGGGTTTACACTCATCGCAAACGTTTGAATGTAAACGCAATAATGCTGGGTGGTGCTGTTATCGATAGACTTGCAGGTATTGTTCCAGATTGCCCACATGCTATTGCTAATATCGGCTTAGAGTGGTTATACCGCTGGTTCCGTGAACCCAAACGCTTGGCTGCACGATATTTCATTGGTAATCCAGCTTTTGCGCTTCAAATCTCTTTAGGCAAACTATATGCGCCTCTGCGTGTACAACAAATGCAACCAGGCGCCTACTTTAATATCGAGCGTGAAACTCAATTCAACGATTTCTACAACTCCTCTACCGCTCAAAACAAAGAATTTCCTGCCACTGTTTAAGACTCATTAGGAGAACAAAGACTTGAATGAAATTGTCAGTGTAGTGATACCAACAAGAAATCGACCGACTCTAGTGCAAAGAGCAGTAAAAAGTGCTTTAGCACAGACATTACAACAAATAGAAGTAATTGTTGTAATTGATGGGACAGATGAATTGACTTATAATACACTCACGCAAATAAACGACGAGCGACTCAAAGTTATTGCATCACCTATTAACCAAGGAAGCTGTGCTGCTCGCGATTTAGGAGTTAGCAACGCTCTATCTGATTGGATTGCATTTTTAGACGATGACGACGAATGGATGCCACAAAAGCTAGAGTTGCAGTTAGCAGCAGCGAAAGCTTCAAAATATAAGTATCCTATCGTTTCATCTTGCTTGATTGCTCAAACATCTCATGGAAATTTAGTTTATCCCAGAAGAGTACCAGGCGCCGAACCATTGAGTGAGTATTTATTTGTCCGTAATACCTTATTTCAAGGAGAAGGACTTCTTCAAACTTCTACACTGTTCACAGCTAAAGAGTTACTACTTAAGTTACCATTCTCTGTCTGTAAAAATATTCATGATGATTGGGAATGGTTGTTACGCGCAATTACTTTTGAATCTGTAGGTATCGAGTTTGTAGAACAAACCTTGGCAATTTGGCACCTCGAAGATGCTACACCTAGTTTAAGTAGAAATTACAACTGGCAATTATCGCTCTCATGGCTTCAAACTAATCGCAATTTATTTACACCACGTGCTTATTCCTCGTTTATTTTGGCGGAAGTTAGTGCCAGAGCAGCTTTGAATCGAGATTGGCAAGCGTTTATACTTTTGTTAATTGAGGCAGTTAGATTTGGAAAGCCAAAACCACGCGATATTTGTTTATGTTTTGGTATGTGGCTTTTGTCTCCAAAAATACGCAGCTTCTTACGGAATCTACTGACTAAGAGACAAGTATTATCACCTGCTTAAAGATTTTTAAAACTCTCCCTCTTGTATCTTGTGGAGCGGGCATCCCTGCCCGCCCTAAATATAGAACAGTCCCCAGATATACAACAAGTAGCTCATTATTATGAATGTTACACCTAAAGTCAGTGTTGTTGTGCCTGCTTACAATGTTGGTAACTATATTGAACACACTTTACGTTCTTTAGAGCAGCAATATTTTCTCAAATTTGAAGTTTTGGTTGTTGATGACGGTTCTACCGATAATACAGCAGATGTTGTCAAACAGTTTTGTACACGTGATAATCGTTTTCATTTATTGCAAAAACCAAACGGTGGTTTATCATCTGCACGCAACTATGGTATTCAAAAAGCGCGGGCGCCTTATATAGCTTTGTTAGATGGTGATGATGTTTACCACAAAAACAAGCTAGCGAATCATGTTGCTATATTAGATAGTCATCCTCTTGTTGGAGTTGTTTACAGTGCATCTAGAGCTATTCGTGATGATGGGCGCCCAACTTTTATTAGTTTAAGCGGTAAACCAATTTATTCTGACCCACTCAAAGCTTTACTATGTAAAAACTTTGTTGGTCACGGTTCTAACGCTGTGTTCCGGCGCCGTTTAGTGGATGAAGTTGGTGGATTCGATGAGAATTTACGTAGTTCTGAAGATATTGACTTTTGGCTACGAATTGCCGCTACACGTAACTGGTCTTTTTATCGTGAGCCTAGTATTTTATGTTATTACCGAGTTCGTCCTTCTGGACTTTCTTTCAACGTAGCACAAATGCAGCATTGCAATGAGCAAGTAATTCAAGCAGCTTATAAACGTTCACCTGAATTAGTAGAACCAATATTAGCTAATGCTTATGCGTATATGTATCGTCTCTTGGCTCGTTTATGTCTTCAAGGTGGTGATACTGTAAAAGCAAGTTATTACATTGATACGGCTTTAGCATTTGACAGTTCTATTTTTTACCGTGACCCTAGGTCATTGCTAACTTTATTATCTGTACGCTTGGCGCCGCTGACAAAGTTCGCAATTGGACAAACATTAGGTTAAACTTAAAAATGAACAATAGCTTAATTAAAAATGGTTTCTGGTCAACTTATGGAGCAGTTGTAACTCGCTTACTAGCGATGGTAAGCAATTTACTACTAGCAAAGTTACTATTGCCGTCAGAATTTGGAGTCATTGGTGTTGCCTACATTTTTTGGTCTTTTGTTAACCTATTTACGCAAAGCACAGCTAGTGACTTTATAGTTTGCAAAGGAATTGAGGATAAACGTTATTTAAATACAACCTTTACAATTAGTTTTTGGATTGGTTTAGCTTTAGCTTTCGGGTTGATAACTGTATCACCGTTAATCGCGCAGTTCTTTAATATCCCTAATTTGGTATGGATATTGATGGTGTTCGCTATTAACTTACTGCTATCTTTTGTACAATCAGTTTATAGTGGTGTATTGCTGAAACGAATGCAATACAAAGAGCTAGCAAATATTAGTTGTATTACTTCATTGCTTCGAGTTTTTTGTACTGTTGGAAGTGCATTAATTGGCTTTAGCTATTGGTCATTTGTAATTGGAGACGCTGCTTTTTGGATAGCTGGATATATACTACTACGACAAGCTGCCAAAATCAACATTAGTTTTCAGATTGATTCCAAAGTTAAAAAAGAAGTTTTATCTTTTTATATTGGTGCCATTAGCTCTGGTTTTGGTTATTTTGTGAATGCAAACGCTGACAACTTTGTTGTGGGTAAGCTACTTGGCGAAACTAGTTTAGGCTTTTATAGTTTTGCCTATCAACTCTCGATGGCTGTTACAACAATATTAACTCAAGCGATTGCTCAAATTAGTATATCAGTTTATTCTCAACTAGCAGATGATAAACAGCAAGAGAATGCTTTAGCTCTTACAATAGAAGAAATTTCCTTTCTTGCGGCGCCTTTATATGCTTTATTCTACTTAGTAGTTGATAAATATACAATGGTTTGGATATTTGGCGCCAAGTGGTTGCCTTCATTAGCTGTAATGCCGGGATTACTATTTTTTGCTTACTTCCGATTAGTAAATGGGCCATTGACGACAATGTTGTATGCCAAGGGTTATCCTAGTGCTAATGCAAAAGCCAATTTAGTAATCGCCCCCATCGCAGTATTAAGCTTTATTATTGGCGCCGAGCATAATAATATTATCGGTGTAAGTATAGCAGTTGCCGTTGTTTTGGGCGTTATCTGGACACTTTACTTGTGGTGGTCTGCTTGCAGTCAATTAAAATGGTCAATTATGAAGTTCTTGGCGCCTTCTATTAAAGCAGCTAGCGCTACAATCATTGCAATCTTTATTTGTTTAAATGTTAACGAGTTTTTACAGCCTCTGATGTTCCTTTGCATTTACCTGATATTCATGCGTTGCTTTGCTAAACGAGTCTTTAATAAATATCAGTATCAATTCAATCATCTAACACATAAAATCATACGTGAGTAATAGATATGTCTACAATTTCAGTAATTATAGCAGCATACAACGCTGAAAAAACCATTTTAGAAACAATTGAATCAGTTCAGAAGCAAACTTTCACTGATTTTGAATTAATTATTATCAATGACGGTTCGTGCGATAAAACTGTAGAAATTGTAAATTCTGTAAATGACCCACGTATAAAATTATTTTCTTATTCAAACGGTGGAGTCTCAATTTCACGTAATCGCGGTATTTCACATGCTACAGCAGAATATATAGCTTTTTTAGATGCAGACGACTTATGGACAGAAGACAAGCTAGAACTATTACTTGCAGCATTACAGAAAAATCCTCAAGCTGGTTTAGCTTATAGCTGGGTATCTTACATGAATGAAGATGGTACATCAATTAAACCGGCGCCACCAGTATATTTACAAGGAAACGTATATGCTGAGTTGCTTGTCTATGATTTTATTGTTACAGGTTCGTCTTTAATACGTAAAGAAGCAATTGACACAGTTGGAGGATTCGACGTAACTCTAAAGGGCGCCGAAGATTGGGATTATTGGTTGAGACTTGCACTCAAATGGGATTTTGTAGTTGTTCCTAAACATCAACTGCTGTGTCGTCAAACTTCAGGTTCTTTAACATCAAAAGTAGAAACGATGGAAAAGTGCAACCTAGAAGTCATCAATAGAGGATTTACCGCAGGTTCAGCAAAAATACAGTTTCTCAAAAATAAAAGTCTTGCTAATACCTATAGATATTCGGCTCATTTATATTTAACTAAGGTCGGAACTGCTGAAGCAGCCCAAAAAGCTTTAGGTAAGTTATTACAAGCAGTTATTCTGTATCCTAAAATTGTATTAGATGTATGGGCTATTAAGCTTTTGATTAAAGCGCTGTTAATACTAGTAATTTCACTTAAAGTTAGTTTTAATATATTGAAAGGAATTAGTGAATCCCCCCTAGCCCCCCTTAATAAGGGGGGAACAAGAGAGTTTAAAGCCCCCCTTAATAAGGGGGGAACAAGAGAGTTTAAAGCCCCCCTTAATAATGGGGGAACAAGAGAGTTTAAAGCCCCCCTTATTAAGGGGGGTTGGGGGGATTCAAAAATTCTTAGAATCACTGTATTTTATATGCTTTCAGGGCTTTGGACTAATTAACACTCAATAAGAATTGAATACACTAGTAGTTGTAATATTTTCTTGAGTATTTATATATTGCTGTGGAAACACGCACAACCTTCAAACTAAGTAATTTGTCCTCTTCTGAAAGGATTATTTACTGGACTATTGTCCTTACACCTCTCTGGTGGTTCCTGGGAGTACAAACTATTTTGTATCCAACAGTTGCTGCCTTGCTGCTAGTAGTGGACTTTGATTTTGACAAGCTTGTAAAACGCTCACTACCTTTTTGTAACTGGTCTTGGTTAGGAATGAGTGTTGCTGCACTCTGGACAAGTATCTTGGGGTTAGATGCAGTAAACTTTAACGCTATGAAAACGGCCGCAGCGTTATTCACTCTCTATAAAGGCTATTTCATGATATTTGCTTGTATTACTTTGCCTTTATGGCATCGAATAAGGATACAAGTAATTACGCGCGCGGTTGCTTGGATGGCTGTAAGTTATCTAGTTGCTCTAATAATACAGCTAGCTATACTTTTCGCTGTTGGTCAAGTAGACCCAATATTACCGCCTTTAGCTCGTCTGATTCCAGGTGAAAAGCTGAGTTTAATGGTAAAATTTGCTGTATTCCAGCCGTTTTTCCGGATTCCGTTAGCGAGAGCCGATTTATTTACAGCAGACCCTCCAATATTAGGGGTATGTACTGTACTATGCTATTTTATTTGCTTGGGCGAAACAAATCAGCGTTTGCGTAGAGTTGCTTTGGGTAGTTGTTTAGCTAATTTACTCATTTCTCAAAGTCGCCTTGCTTGGATGTGTTTTCCTTTAGGACTTTTGATTATTCAATCTTTCCGCAGTCAGTTCGCTCGTCAAAGTCCGCTTTGGATAGCATCTTTTACTTCATTCATTTCAGCTATTTTGGGGTTGACTGTTGGAGATTTGTTATCGGGTCCTTTGGCAACATTTAACGGCGCCCGTGCTGATTCATCAAAAGACCGTGAATATGTTATTGGCGCCACTATCGAAGCTTGGCAAGAATCACCTTGGATTGGTTGGGGGATAGTAGATAAAACCGTTAGCTGGGGAAATGGAGAATTCACGCTTCCTTTGGGAACATTTTCATCGTATACGCAAGTATTGTATTTACACGGAGTCGTTGGTTTTATCTTTTTTACCGCCGCTTTAATTTCAACCTTGTTGATTTTTTGGCAGCCTTCTGTGTGTGGGAATAAAGTTTGTCAACGCGCGTTTGCTAGCTTGATTGCTTTATATGTACTCTGCCAAGCGACGGCATTAACTTGGATGGCAATTTATTTTTGGTTCTTCTTCATTTGGTTAGGTGCGATTATTGCGGAGATGAAACTATATAAATCTTCATCTTCATGGCAATATTTATAAAGCTTTTACCAGAAAATTAGAAATTTATTTTATTGGTAAAGTAGTCTAAAATAGCATGATAACAGTATATTTACTCATGCCAATAAGATAATAAATAGATGACAATTGATACTTATTGAGCTTCTTAGTAACATCGAGTTATTACACTGTTTTAAAGGCATTTGACATCAACGCTTATGAAGAAAGTAGTGACTATTGCGGCTAGACATTGGAAGTCTTTGCTTGTTCTGAATGCGCTGGTTGTGAGTGCTACAATTGCAGCATATAGCACTTCTAAACCAGTTTGGACTACTACAGCACAGTTGATTTTGCCAAAAACAACTAGTAATCTAGACGCTAGCTTAGGTACTCTTGGCACATTCAAAAATGGCAATCTTGATTTTTCACCTGAACTCAACCCACTCAAGGTGCAAACTTCAATATTAATGAGCGATGCTTTGCTAGAAAAAGTTTTAGACTCTGACCCAGAAAAAAATAAGTTCAAAAACCTTGAGCAATACAAAGCTCTTTTTCAGGTATCACCGCAGGAACAATCTACCGTTTTATCACTAACAGTTAGTGGCTCCCAAGCAGATTTAGCCACCTTACGCACACAAAATCTTATCAAAGCATATCAAGCGCGTTTAGATGAACTGCGAGAAGGTAACAGTAAAGAACGACAAAAATTTAACGTCAAAGAGTTAGAGCAAGCTAAAGCAAAGTTAAGCAACGCACAAACCAAAATTGCTCGGTTTAAGCAAGCTACAGGCATCGTCAACAACGACGCCCAAACTCAGGGAATTGTCACCACTATCAATGCTTTAGTCGGTTCTAGGGCACAAGCTTTATCTTTAGCTCAAGCAAGTGCAAGCCGCTCTAAAGTCCTTTCTGAACGCATTAACATGGCGCCAGCATCTGCTGTTCGTTCACTAAGTTTAAGTGAAAATCAAGAATTTAAAGCTGTACGTAAAGAATTATCAGAAGTCGAAGCAAAGCTAGTACAGAAACAAGCTATTTTTACCATAAACCATCCAGAGGTGCAAACTTTACTTGCACAGCGTTCTACATTACGGCGCCAAATCGCAGCATATATTACCCAAGTAGCAGGAAACATACCAGTAGACCCAACAATTGCAACAGACTCCCAAGGACGTGCTGTATTAATTCAACAGCAGTTACTATCAGAGAGCGAAGCCGAAGCACAATTTCAACAAGCGCAACAACTAGAGAAGCAGATTACCGAACTTCAACGATATTTAAATTCTCTACCAGCAAAACAAGCACAGTTGTTAGAACTTCAACGACAGCTTGATGTCGCAGAAGGTATATACAAAGGTCTAGTTGCCCAGGTGCAGCAAAAAAGTGTAGATGCATTTGACGCTTATCCAAATGTACAAGTACTAGACCCACCCAGAGTTAACTCCAAACCTATCAGTCCGAAGTTATTCTTAATGGCAATAAATGCCTTATTAGCTTCTGTCATCGGTAGTATTGCCTTAGTTTTGTTCCTCGAAAGTCGCAACCCTTTACTAAGTGCCAAAGATTTACAAGAGCAAAAATTTGCCATAGTAGAACGTATTCCTCGTATCAAACACCCTGGTGTAATCTCGGAATTAGCTATTGAAACCGAAGTAGAATTCCAACGATTAGCATCTGCAATTAGCCTACAAACATTAGAAAATCGGCGTTTGTTAGTCACTAGCGCCATTATGGGAGAAGGCAAAACCACTGTTGCCATAGGACTCGCAAATGCCTTAGTCGATTTAGGCTTCAAAGTATTGTTAGTAGATGCAGATTTTCGTACTGCAGCACTTTCTCGTCGTTTAGGTTATACACAAACATCAACAGAAGACCACAGCATTTCAATACAGCCAAATCTAGACTTACTACCAACATTACCAAGACAAGGAAAGATAGTCGAAATCATTAGACGTGGCAACTTTGAAAGAACCCTCGCAACCTGCGAAGCGAATAATCAATACGACTACATCATTGTAGACAGCGCACCAGTTAGCTTCACCAGCGAAACACCATTAATTGCCAACATTATCCGTAACGTACTATTTGTAGTTCGTCCCGACACTAGCTACAGAGACTCAGTAAACGAAAGCTTCGCTCAACTAACTCAACACAACGCTCAAATTTTAGGCTTAGTAGTCAACGGAGTCGCAACTAATTCTCGACCCTACTCTTACACTCACGGAACATCCATAACAAAACAGTAAGGTGGGCATTGCCCACCATACAATATGTAATAAACCATGCAGCAAACCCTAAATAATCCATTTTTAAAACATTGCGCTCAAATATATTTTGAAATAAAACGGCGCCTTTACCAGCTACGATATAAAAACCTCAAAATAGCTCCAGGAGTTGCTATTAAAGGTTCGCTAAAACTTTCTAAAAATGTCAAAGTTACCATTGGTGCTGGTAGTCGTCTGGGTAAATATGTAGATATATATGGTGACGGAGAACTGATTATCGGTCAAAACGTATCCATCAACGGCGCCTGTATTGGTTGTGAAAAGTTAATTACTATTGGAGATGAATGTTTAATTTCAGATTGCTTCCTTGCTGATAGTGATTATCATAACCTAGACCCACAACTACGTCATAGCCCACCTGGAGCAAAAGTATCGGCGCCTATTACAATAGAAAAAAATGTATGGATAGGCGCCAGAGCAACGATAATGAAGGGTGTACAGATTGGAGAAAACAGCGTAGTTGGTTTAGGAAGCATTATTCGTAAATCTGTACCTGCCAATGTTGTTGTAATTGGAAATCCTCAACAAATTGTCAAACACTTTACTGATTCAGATGATTCAAGAAAAAAACTTGCGATGTTCGCATAGAAATACATAAATTATCTTGTGGAATGGGCATCCTTGCCCGTTCCATTATTCCCTTATATATCTATTGGGAAAAATATTTCATTATTTCCAAAGAAACGTTTAATAAATCCACTACACAGAAACTCTAACTGAGAAGGATAAGCTGCAATAGCTCTGCTTTTCTTATCTTTAACCGATGCAATCGATAAACGATAAGCTCTCTTAACTTCCGGCGCCTTAAATACTTGAAAAAATGGTTTATCCCAAAACACCCAAATTGGATATTGCAGCAATTTGACTTGTAATTGCGACTCTTTAATGGCTAACATAACTAAATCAAAAGTCGCTTCATGGTCTGGATGGCAATCTAAACGATAAGGAACATAAACTTCTTGTGGTTGATATAACTTTAATAACTCAACTATTTGAGCAATGGTTAGCTGTTTTTGTTCATCTGTTAACTTTTGTAAAGCTCCATCTCGCTTATCTAAAAAGTGAGTATAAGAATTATCAACACCTAAAACCTCTAACGCTTTGGCAGCTTCTTGTTTACGAACCTGAATAGTGTTATTTTTATTTGTTAAATCATTTACACCACTTTGCCCGTCTGTAATAAAAACTACATGCACAGGAATTTCTTGCTGACGTTTTAGAGCAATCATACCACCACAGCCAAAAGTTTCATCATCTTGGTGCGGAGCAAATACCATCGCCGAATTATGACTTAAATTTAGAGGTTGACTTCCTTTATTTATAATCCACTCTTGAATCAAACTATATTGAATTTCTTGCAAGCGCTCACGTACTCTTACTGGAACTATTTTATTCATGCTTTTGAAAGCCAACAGTAAAACAAGTATTTATTATGTTATGGCTCAACACTCGCCAATTATCTATAAAGTTTATGTGGTAAACATAAACTTTATAGTAAACTTTCCCATTTACTCTTGTGGGATAGGCATCCTTGCCTGTCCTACATAAAACTAAAGTACTATTTAAAAAAATTTATTTTAGAATTGTAAAATTTTTTTCATAGATGATTCACTATAAGTTAATGACCCTTAAGGATACTTAGTGAGATGAAATCATTTATAAGAAATTTAAATATGAAAGCTCAACTTAACTATCCTCTACTATGGCGTAAAACCCGTATGGGTGTGCGGATGCGTCTTTTAGTATGGTATTTTTTCTTAACTGCTTGTACTGTAATGGTATCGCTGCAAGTAACTCGTCAAATATACTGCGATAGCTTGAAAGCCAAAGCTGATGCATCGATTATCAAGGAAATTGAGCGGTTTAAGCTCATGTCAGGTAAATATACATATACTACTACTCCTCAGCTTTTAGATAAATTTTTAGCCAATTATGCGCCTATACGCAACGAATATGTTGTAACGCTTTTAAATGACCAGGTATATCTGACTAAACCTGAACTTCCTAGAGACATTCAAGAGAAACTACCACAGTTAATACATTCTTGGCGCATTGAAGGTGAGTTTAAACGAGGTAAGGTTTACGTAGCTCCTTCTCGAATTAGATATGCTGGACAGTCGGTTACTGCAAACGATAAGAAAGGAACCGTCATTGCCATTAATGATTCTTCGGCAGATTATCAAGCGGGTACTAGTGCAATTGTTTTAGTAATGCAGGTAACTATCGTTGTGCTAGTTATATTCTTTATTGTGGCATGGGTAACTACAGGTAAAGTATTATATCCATTGCGACTAGTTACAGAAACAGCACATTCAATCAGCGAATCGGATATGACGCTGCGTATCCCCGTGCAAGGTTCAGATGAAATTGCCGAACTCACAACTACGCTCAATGAAATGCTCGATAGATTGCAATTTGCATTCGATAGTCAGCAAAAATTCCTCAATGATGTTAGCCACGAGCTACGCACCCCCATTACAATTATTCAAGGGCATTTGGAGATGTTAGAGTTTTGCCCTGAAAAACAGCCAGAAACTATGGCACTAGTAATGGACGAACTCGACAGGATGAATAGGTTAGTTAATGATTTATTATTGCTAGCAAAAACCGAACGTCCGGATTTTTTGAAATTAAAACCAGAAGAATTAGATTGGTTAACCGAGGAAATTTTTCTCAAAGCACGCAGTTTTGCCAACCGTAACTGGAAGTTAGAGTCTAAGGGGTTAAGTCCAATAACAGTAGATAGACAACGTTTGACGCAAGCTGTAATGAATTTGGTGCAAAATGCAGTTCGTCATACTACTTTGCATGATACTATTACACTTGGTTCTTCTGTAAAAGGCGATTTTGCTTATATTTGGGTCAGTGATACTGGCGAAGGAATTGCACCAGAGAACCAAAAGCGAATTTTTGACCGCTTCGCGCGTGCGACAAAACAAGACCAAAGCTTTGAAGGACATGGTTTAGGACTTTCAATTGTAAATGCCATTGCCGTTGCTCATGGTGGAAAAGTTGAACTTTCGAGCAGTGTCGGATATGGCTCAACGTTTACTATTGTTATACCTTTAGTTGCCTCAAATGATGCAACGCTTGAACAAGATGCTAATCGTCGGCGCCCTTTTGTAAAAACGGGTTTGTTCACATTGTAATTGCAGAACCTGTTCTATTGGCGCCTGTTAGCTTGTGAATATGCCTGCATCTATTAACGATTATTTAATGCAAATGCAAATGCAAAGTACATACGTATATTTATTTACATCAGTATTTATGTTACGGAACGTGTATACTGAGTTTTATAAGATACTGTAAATAGTCTAGGCATTTAGAAAAGCTGTATGGCAAGATGAAATCTCATAAATACAACAATTTAAGGGGTTTCAAACGATGTTTAGTAAAAGCTTAGTTACCAAGTTAGGATGTGTCTTAGCAGTGATAGGAGCATCACTAGCTCCAACAGCTGCTCAAGCGAATACAGGAAGCACTGAAAAAACCTTAATTGACTGGGAAGCAATTGCTCGACAACAACAATGGAGTACTATAACCTCAAACAGTAGCTTCAACCGCACTATTAGCGCAGGTGCCGGACAGGTTGATTTTGGATTTTTACTTGGAAATGGAGCTAAATTCACGGCACATGGTAACAGTGGTTTAACACCTGCAATTAATAATGTTCTTAATGGAAGCAATCCAAATAATGATAGAACTTTACACGTTCAAATAGACCTAGACAAAAATCCCAAATTAACAGTTCCTGCTGGCACGGCATTTGGTCAGAAATTTGACAACGCCTTAAATATGACTACTAGGTTCAATGGCTTTGGTGGAGCTTTAGAAGGTGTTTCTTTTGCTTTGCACGACATAGATATTTCTGGTACTAACTGGCAAGATAGGGTAATACTGAGAGGGTTTTTGGGGAATGAATTAGTTAACCCGATTTTCCGAACACCGAATGGAAGCAATACATTACCAAATAGTGTCAGTCGAATTGATGCTTATACCCTTGATGGTGTTCGATCTGTGGGTAATGATAGCAATAGTGGCGATATTCTAGTGTCTTTTGGTAGTGCAATTGATCGGTTTGAGTTAATCTTCACAGAAGGTAGTCTTGCTAAAGCAAATCCGGACAACCACGGTATTGGTATTGGTGATATCAAGTATACTAGTGTTGCGAAATCTGTTCCAGAACCTACTGCTGTTATTGGTTTATTTGCTTTGGGCGCCTTTGGTGTAAGTTCACTTCGTAAGCGTAAGCAACAAGTAGTGGAAGAGTAAATTAACTCGCGCACCTTAACAATTTGATTCTTCATTAAGATCTAGTGGTTTGTGTCATAAGTTTTGGTGAGTTGGAAAATCAAATCCCCCCAACCCCCCTTAATAAGGGGGGCTAAGAATGACTATTTTCCCCCCTTAATAAGGCAGGGCTAAGAATGACTATTTTCCCCCCTTAATAAGGGGGCTAAGAATGACTATTTTCCCCCCTTATCAAGGGGGGCTAGGGGGGATCAAAATCTGTAGTAACAACCCAAAATTAATGACATGAACCACTAGTAGTTCATGTCATTAATTTTGTAAGGTTGTCAATCAAAAAGCTAGTTAATTAGAACTTCTTACTTCTTCAATTTGACCAACTTCAAAAACTAAAATAAAAGGCTGTCCCATTTGTTTTGCAATAAATTCTTCTAGTAATTCTACTTGTCTAGGAGTTACAGGTTCTTTTGCTCGCACACTTAAGCGGATTACTGGTGGATTTACTAACCAGTTAGTTTCGCTATTAAGTAGTTGTAATCTCTGAAAAGTTACAGTATTATTTAATAATGCTCGTCGTACACTAGCTTCTAATTGTGCCTGTAGAATTAGTCGAGTAAAGCTTACGCCTAAAGGAATTAACAGAATTGCTGTTAAAGCTACAGTCCAAAAAAGAGGTTTTCGTGCCCGTTTAATTGATGTGTAACCTGCGAGCAAAAATGTCAGCATACACGCTAGTGCAATACCTAGTAAGTTAGTTAAAAAAAGCAGTGTTGCTCCCAAACTTAACGACCAGTTTAAGTGTGCTAATCCTAAACCTACTACACATATTGGAGGCATTAAAGCAACAGCAATAGCTGTACCTGCCAAGCTACCTGAAACTTTCGGCTCAAGTTTTGCGTATCCGCTAATAGCACCTGCTGCTACAGCAATCCCTAAATCTAATAAATTAGGTCTAGAACGTGCTAATATTTCACTACCATAGGTAGGAAGACCTACAAGCTTTCCTAAGCAGCAGGAAATTATAATTGCTAGCAAAATACCTATACACAAAGAAAATAAAGCTTGACGAAATAAGGCAATATTTCCTTGCAATGCGCCAAATGCAAACCCACGAATTGGTAACATCAAAGGAGCAATAATCATGGCGCCAATAATGACAGCAGGACTGTTAGATAATAATCCAAAAGTCGCAATGGCGCACGAGGCAACAATTAAAGCTAGGTAAGATAAATCTAAAGTTGATTCCTCTTGCAGTTCATTTTGTATTTGTTGAGGTTCAAGTTTTTGAAATTGTTTGATTCTAAAATTACGGAAGCGTTGCCTAAGATTATTTTCCAAATTTTCCTCCAATAAAAATATTATATAGTAGTTATAATAATAAATTATTTATGAAGGCGCCTGTTGCCATCTATCAAGAATATCCTTAAATAAACTTTCATCTATCCATGTTTTAACAACTACTGTTAGAGGTAATGCCATCAATAATCCTAAAGCTCCAAAAAAAGTGGTAAAGAAAAGCTGCGAAGTTAAAGTGACCGCTGGTAATAAAGCTACCTGCTTTGCCATAACTGTTGGTGTTAGCCAGTAACTTTCAATATTCTGAATAATAATATATAATATTAACACAGCAACTGCTTTCCAAGGCTCATCAAGAAAAGCAACTGTCATAGGTAAAACAGCGCTCAAAGTTGGGCCAATATTAGGAATAAAATTGAGTAACCCAGCTAAAACGGCATGAGCAAGTACTAATGGAACTCCTAAAACCCATAAACCAATTCCACTCAGAAGCCCAATAAACAACATTTCAATCAAAGCTCCAATTGTCCAACTTCCCAAACCTTCTGCACACTTTGATAAAATTTCTTCAACCCGTGAGCGATAAAACCCAGGAAAAAACCTTACAAAACCTTTGCGATACGGTTGAGGATTAATTAGTAACATTATTGTCAAAATTATTACTAATAAAAATTGTAGAAATACGGTAATTGAAGTTGAAAATAAAGTGTATGCTTGTGTTATAAAATTAGTGGCTAAAGGCTGAATTTGCCGAAGTAACACATCTATATCAGGAATTTCTATGTCCCATCCATTTAGTCGCTGCTCTAACCAATTGAGACTTTGTTGAATTTGGTTTGCTCCTGTTGGTAAAAGCAATAATAATTCACGAAACTGGCGGACAAATTGGGGTAAAATTAAAAATAAAACACCTGTTAACAGTGTTATTACTATAAATAAACTTAACCATACTGCCCATATACGCTTTATACCAAACTGAGTTAGGCGCCGAACTAGCTGATTAATAGCTACTGCTAAAACTACAGCAGTGAAAAATAATAATAGTAACTCGCGAATTTGCCAGAGTATGTAAAGTGAAGCGATAAGCGAAAATAATCCTATCCATTGTCCAAGTTTCATCGTCTTTGACTCCTTCTATATTCTGTAAGCTTGTTTGCTCTTAGCCAAAGTCCAATAAAACCAATAATAGCTGCAATAATAAATAAAGATACAGGATTGAACTGTATTGCAAATTTTATACCTGGTTCATAATGCCATCGTAATAGCCAAAAAATATTATTACCGATTGTAAAAGTCGGTACTCTTATGATTGTAAACAGTACAAGCATTAATACAGTAATTACACTTAGGAATAAAAATGCGAATAAAGTAATTTTGAGCCATTCTTGTAATAGTATACGAGTTTTTTGAGTATTCATATAATACAAAACCACTACTTAAATTTATATGATGGCTTATAAATATGATTTAAATGTGACAGTAAATGGTAATCCCTTCAGACTGGTATCTACTATACTGTTTTGATAACTTACTAGATTATCAAAGCTGCGTTCATCCTGCTTAAGAACTAAAATATCTAATTTTTTAAGCTTAATTTATCTTTCTCCAGTATATAGACATTTGTAGCTCACTACTCTATTTACGTCACATCTTGCACCTTGAATTTATTGAGAATGAAAAAGCTTGTAATGCTTATCCCAAGTGTAGTAAGGTGGGCACTGCCCACCTTACCTTTATTGAGAAGGTACAAGATGTCAGTTACTCTATCGTCTGAGCATATCACTTTCTAGTCACATTTACTTTCTAAATTAACTGTATGAATTGTCTAACAATCATAGACATTGAAATAAATATCAAAATTGAAAGTTACAAATCCAAAATTTTACTAGGAAAAGAATATGCGAATCAGTGTTGGCTCTCCACTACTAACTATTAATCACGGCAGCACTTTTATGGTGACTGATTTAAATGGACAAATTGACTACAATGGTCATCAGGGTATTTTCTCTGAGGATACTCGTTACTTAAGTCACTATGCTTGCTATATTGATGGTCATCCGTGGATTCGTTTGAGTTCTACGACAACAACTTATTATGCTGCACGAATTTATCTTACTAACCCTGAACTTTATGGCAAAAATGGTCAGATTCCTAAAGGTTCGATATCGCTTATTATTAGTAGAACAGTTGAAGAAGGTATTCACGAGGAACTAGATGTAACTAATTATGGACTAGAAACAGTTAGTTTTAATCTAGAAATTGCCATGCGTTCAGACTTTGCTGATATATTTGAAGTAGAAACCAAGCAGTTTGTACGACGAGGACATATTCAGACTAATTGGAATGCTGACAAAAAAGAACTTTCTACTAGCTATAAAAACGATGATTTTTACCGTTGCTTAATATATCAGGTACAAAATAGCACATGTATACCACACTCAGCTAACGGGCGCCTATATGAATGTAGTTCAACTCCAACCAGGAGAAAGTTGGCACGCTGACTGTAATTACATTTTAATTGATAATGACCGTGTGCTATCAACTATCGATTTTTCTTACCAGCAAGCAGTAGATAAAAGCATTGTCAATACAGAAATTGAAAGGCTACATTGTCAATGGGTTGATAGCGTGGCAGAACTTAGTTGTACTAACGAACATTTGAACTTACTTTATCGCCAATCTGTTGAAGATATCGGCGCCTTACGATTGTATGATTATGACTTGGCACCAGATGTTTGGATACCTGCTGCTGGTGTTCCGAAGTTTGTAACGGTTTTTGGGAGAGATAGCTTGATCGTCAGCTTGCAAAATATGATAACTCATGCAGGGTTTGCAGTTGGCACTTTAAAGAAACTCGGTCAATTACAAGCTACTGAGTTAGATGACTGGCGTGATGCTCAACCAGGAAAGATTTTACATGAAATTCGCACCGGAGAATTAGCGCGCATCGGACAAATTCCTCATTCTCCTTATTATGGTAGTGCTGATGCGACACCTTTATATTTAATTTTGCTGCACGAAGCTTGGAAATGGATAGGAGATATTTCACTTTTAACTGAACAGCGCTCCGGTGGCTTTGCGTTGCCTAGAATGGATTGATAAATATGGTGACTTAGACGGTGATGGTTTTCAAGAATACCAAGTACGCAATAATTCACGTTATGGTATTGAAAACCAAGGTTGGAAAGATTCTGGTAACGCTATTGTTTACCCAGATGGCGCCCAAGTACAAGCACCGAAAGCATTGTGCGAGTTACAAGGATACGTTTTTGATGCTTGGATACGGATGGCAGAAGTATTTGAGGTGTTAGGGGAAAGCGAATTTTCTCGTGAGTTATCTATAAAAGCAGCAAAACTACGCGAACGTTTTGAAGAGCGTTTTTGGTGTGAAGATATTGGTTTTTATGCTTTTGCACTAGATAAAGACAAACAACCAGTTAAAACAATAACCTCGAATGTTGGTCATTGTTTATGGAGTGGTATTATTCGACCCGAACGCGCGCAACAAGTAAAAGAGCGTTTATTTGCACCAGATATGTGGTCTGGTTGGGGTATTCGGACTTTATCGACTCAAAACCCGGCATATAATCCTTTTTCTTATCACCTTGGTTCAGTTTGGCCTCATGACAATAGTATTATTGCTTTAGGATTAAAACGCTACGGATTTTCTAAAGAAGTCGCCTCGGTTGCTAAGGGAATTTTTGAAGCAGGTAGCTTTTTTAGCAATTATCGTCTGCCAGAACTTTACGCCGGAGTTAAACGCGAACCTGGAAGTTTTCCGGCGCCTTATTTAGAGGCAAACGTACCTCAAGCATGGGCAGCAGCGTCTGTGTTTCAAATATTACAGGCAATGTTAGGTTTACGAGCATCGGCGCCGAATCACTGTTTATATATAGACCAATATTTACCTGATTTGTTACCGGAGTTAACATTACGACGAGTGGAAGTTGGTAACGCTTCGGTTGATTTGAAGTTTTGGCGTGATGGAGACTCTACAAAATGGGATGCCACAGTAGTAAAAGGTAATGTTGAAGTTAAACAGCAAGCTTGGCGCCCTAGGTAATAAATTTATGCGGTACGTTGTGATATTTAACAAAAGTATATAAGCATAATTTGAAGATTTATGAAGTATGGAACATGAAATGGGAATACTAGGTTGAGCAGATATTTGAACTCACCTAGATTTCTATATATGATACAAAAACCTTCATCAACCCCAACTTTCCCCTGGCTATATCGTTTGCAATCCATTCTCATTATTCCTTTTATCCTTCAAATTATAGGCGCCGTAGGACTTGTAGGTTATCTCTCTTACCAAAATGGGCAAAAAGCTGTTAGCGATTTAGCAAACCAATTGATGACTCGAAGCAGTGGTATGGTTAACCAACAGTTAGATAGTTATCTATCCACTCCCCATAAAATCAGTCAAATTAATGCGGATGCAATACGTTTGGGTTTATTGGATGTAAACAATGGGCAGAACCCTACTTTTGAGCAGCGCAAAGCTGTTGGTAAATATTTATGGCATCAAATGCAAGCTTATGATATGTCTTATATTTGGTTATCATTTCCTACAGGGGAATCAATAGGAAGCGCGCGCTATGATGGAAAAACTATTTTGTATGACGATATTAAAGCTCTTTCTCCTAGCTTACCTAAAAATGTTACCAGTTACCTAACCGATAATCAGGGAAATCCGACACAAGCTATTAGTAATGCTACCTGGGATACATTGAATGAAGTTCCATATCAGCAACCAATCAAAGCGGGTAAACCTACTTGGAATAGAATTTACACCTACTACGACCCTAACTATCCACCCTATATTGCTGCTTCAGCAGGTCGTCCAGTTTATGATAAGAACAATAAACTAATTGCTGTAACAGGAAGCGATATTCATCTACTAAAACTGAGTGAATATTTAAATAAACTAGACATTACTCGCACTGGTCATATATTTATTGTTGAACATAATGGAATGTTGATTGCCAATTCTGGGGATAAAAAGCCGTTTGTCATTGCCAATAATCAAATTAATCGCTTGCAAGCTGTTAATAGCGATAATACTAAAATTAAAAGTATTGCCAAACAAATCAAAGACAAATTTGGTAGCTTTGAAAAAATATCTAACATCCAAAAACTGCAACTACAACTTCAGAAAGATTTAGATTACGTACATATTACACCTTGGCGTGATGAATATGGTTTAGACTGGCTAGTTGTGGTTAGTGTACCAGAAACTACGTTCATGGAACAAATTCATCAAAATACTCGTACCACAATTTTACTTTGCTTCGGCGCCTTAGCTGTGGCAACTGTTATAGGTATTTATACATCCCGTTGGATTATGCAACCACTGTTGCGTCTGAACGGAGCTAGTAAAGCAATAGCAAGTGGTGATTTAAACCAAACAATTCAAGATATTAATATATATGAGTTTAACACTCTAGCCCAATCTTTTAATAACATGGCAGGACAACTGCGGGACTCGTTTTCAGAACTAGAAACAACTAACGAACAACTGGAACAACGTGTAGAAGAACGCACTGCTGAACTAAAACATGCTTTAATAGAACTCCAACAAACTCAAGCACAGATGTTGCAAAGCGAAAAAATGTCTAGTTTAGGACAGTTAGTAGCTGGAGTTGCCCATGAAATTAATAACCCTGTCAGCTTTATTTTCGGAAATCTCACTCATGTTCAAGAGTATACTAAAAATTTATTAGAATTTATTCAGCTATATCAACAAGAATATTCCGAACCTGTGGCTAAAATAGTCGAAAGAAGCGAGGAAATTGATTTGGAGTTTTTACAAGAAGATTTGCCAAAAGTTTTATCATCAATGAAAATAGGCGCCGAACGTATTCGAGAAATTGTCCTTTCTTTACGAAACTTTTCTCGTATGGATGAAGCTGATATCAAACCTGTAAACATCCATGAAGGTATTGATAGTACCCTGTTAATTTTGCAACATCGTCTTAAAGCCCAAATCGTTCGCGTCTCTGGAGAAAAAGAGTTTTCTCGTCCAGAAATTCAAGTAGTAAAAGATTATCAAAATTTACCAGAAGTTCAGTGTTATGCAGGACAACTCAACCAAGTTTTCATGAATATTTTAGCCAATGCCATTGATGCATTAGAAACTAGGAGTATTAAACTTACTGAAAAAGAGCTAGAACAACACCCGAACAAAATCACTATTAGTACATCTTGCTTAGATAAACAATGGATACAAGTTGCAATTATTGATAATGGTACCGGAATTCCAAAAAATATTCAAAAGAATATTTTTAACCCATTTTTCACGACAAAACCTGTAGGTAAAGGTACGGGAATGGGATTGTCAATTAGCTACAAAATTATTACAGAGAAACATCATGGTAAATTGGAATGCTTCTCTGAAGAGGGTACAGGAACAGAGTTTGTTATTTTAATTCCCATAACGCAGCGATTTAGTTAGTCTCTTCTGTATCCTTGAAGGTTAGGGGCTTTTACCGCTCCAGACGATTAACCAATTATTAAGAAAGCAATTACATAAAGGTCACTTTTCGCTCACATTCATTTTTTAATATGAAAGAACGCGAATTGAATAGGAGAGAAAAATGGCACTTGTCAAGATTACAGACTATTACCACGACCACATAGATAGTCGCTCTGATGTTGATGATATCGATAATTTCGACGTTTATACCGAAACACATGAAAAAGTCGGTACAATTCACAATATTTTAGTCGATCAAACAAACGGACGCTTTCGCTATTTAGTTGTAGATACAGGTTTTTGGATTTTTGGCAAAAAGGTTTTACTACCTGTAGGTCGTGCAGATATTCATTACAGCGACAAACGAGTTTATGCCAAAGGCCTAACTAAAGAGCAAGTGGAAAATTTGCCAAATTACGATGAACTCGAAGAAATTGATTATGACTACGAGGAGCAAGTACGCGGTGTTTATCGCGGTTCTGTTGCTACTTCTGGTCTAATCCAACCTGCTGCTTACGACCGCACGACTTATAACTATGAGCAGGACTCTTCTTTGTACGATATACCAGAAGCTGATAGTACAAGTGATGGTCAAAGTTTGAAGTTGTATGAAGAAAGATTGATTGCTAACAAGCAACGTCAAAAAGCTGGGGAAGTTTCGATTGGTAAGCATGTTGAAACCGAAACTGCTCGTGTTGCTGTTCCTGTGGAAAAAGAAAGAGTAGTTATTGAACGTAACTCCCCCGCGAGTACAAAACCAACGGGAGCGCCAAATGATGCTTTTCGTTCTGGTGAAGTAGCTCGTATGGATATCTACGAAGAAAAGGCAGATATTCAAAAACAAGCTGTTGTTAAAGAAGAAGTGCGAGTTAAAAAAGTTGTCGAAAGTAACACCGTCGAAGCTACTGAACAAATCCGTCGCGAAGAATTGGATATCGATACTCAAGGGCGCCCTGTTGTGGAAAGCTAAAAATGATATCTACGTGGGATGCAATGAATCGTAGAGACGCGATGTATCGTAAAGACGCGATGTATCGTAAAGATGCGATTAATCGCGTCTCTACAATGTACAATTTAAACGAGGTAGTTATGAAATTATTTTCAATTGAAGAATTAGCAACTTTAACGGCACAAGGAAATACAGATTGCGTTTCTATATATATGCCAACTTTTAAAATGAGTACGGAAACGCTACAAAATCCTATCCGTTTTAAAAATCTAATGCGCGAAGCTGAGGAGAAATTAATTGCAAATGGAATGCGACCGCAAGATGCCAGAGATTTGTTACTACCTGCCCAAGAACTAGATGAATACGATTTTTGGCAGCACCAAAGTGATGGATTAGCAATTTTTATTTCAAAAAACTTTTTTAGTTACTACATTGTACCTGTTGATTTTCAAGAGTTAGTTGTAGTAACCGACCGCTTTCATCTCAAGCCTTTAATGTCTTTACTTACAGGTGATGGGCAGTTCTACATTTTGGCACTAAGTCAAAATTTAGTTCGTTTGTTCTTAGGTACTCGTTACAGTATTAACGAAATAGAATTAGAAGATGTACCCACTAGTATGGCTGAAGCTTTAGAGTATGATGACCCAGAAAAAAGTTTACAGTTCCATACTGGTACACCTCAAGGTGGGAGTGGAAGCCGTGCGGCAATCTTTCATGGACATGGAGCAGGTAATGATGATGAAAAAGAAAATATTCTTCGATACTTTCGCTTGGTCAATAAAGGATTACAAGAGTTGCTAAAAGGTCATGCATGTCCTTTAGTTCTTGCAGGTGTTGATTATCTTTTACCTATTTACAAGCAAGCAAATTCTTATCCTAATTTACTTGATGAAGGTGTTACCGGAAATCCTGACCAGCTAAAAGCAGAAGAATTACATGCACAAGCTTGGCAAGTTGTTCAACCTTATTTTGAAGGCGCCAAAGATGAAGCTGTCGCTTACTATCAAGCAAATTTAGGAACTGGGAAAACAGCTAGCAGCATTCAAGAAGTTGTACCCGCAGCTTATTATCAACGAATAGAGTCTTTATTTGTACCAGTAGGAAACCAGAAGTGGGGAATGTTTAATTCTGAGACAAGCAATGTGGAGATACACTCAGAACAAGAACCTGGTGACGAAGATTTGATGGATTTAGCTGCATTACATACTATTCTTAATGGTGGTACAGTGTATGCTGTGGCGCCAGAACAAGTACCAGGGAATGCTCAATTAGCAGCAGTTTTGCGTTATTAACAGCTATGAACCATGTCTTGGGTCGTGGTAAACGCAAGCTCGTTATAACCACATTTATACAGTAAATATTGAAGTACGGTTTTGGATTAATTCTAGACGTTTACCATTTTTAGAAACAACTTCTTTGGTGGTACAAGCTATCAAAGAAGCATTAATGCAAGCGGGGGTTGACATGCCAACTGAAATTTATACTGTGAGGTTGCGAGATTTGGCGCCGTTTAATGATAATCATCGTAAATCTATTAATGAATTATCCTAATTTGTAAAATCTAAATTAAAGGCTTTCTGGACAAGAGCCAAATTGGTCTATTAATTTATCAACTAATTCTTGTTCCGCACTTCTCCAAAGTTCGATAGCATGTTTTTGCATCCAAACAGAATTGATTGTAACATTTACATGATATCTACAAGTCAATACCCTCTCAAAAGGTATTTTTACCTCTTTTACTTGAGTATCATTTTCTTGCTTTTGACTACCTCGTTCCCATCCTGATCGAGTGAGATGCCATTCAGTCCACGCGCTTAGATTATTAGAATCAGGATAGTAAATGTTCATATGCTTATTAACTATAAATAAAACTTGCTCAACTGGTTGAGTAGATGCAATTCGATGTGAATAAAATAATTAGTGTTGTTATACCAATTTTTAAACAGCTTATAGTATAGCTTTCAATTAGTCAAATATTAGCAGTGTATTTATAAATATAAGAATATGAGAATTTTCTCATGAATTTTTCATGATACTTTCATGTTTATGTGGCGTTACGTAATTGACGTATCTTTATCACTTTTTCATCACATTTGCCTGCAAAGCTGTAGATATGGAAGTTAATAGCAAAAGCAGCATATGAATAATGAAGAAAAAATTGTCAACATAATTCAAAGGAAAATGGATTGTGGTACCATTAAAAGATAACAACCCAATCACAACAGTTCCATATATAAACTATGGATTGATTATAATTAATGTTCTGATATTTATTTATCAGGTAACTTTAACACCACAACAATTGCAAGCTTTTTTTCGTGTAGCTGCTTTAGTACCCTGCCAACTTTCTGCCACTTGCCCTATTGGTAATCCGCTTATCCCAGAATGGCTGACTTTAATTACTTCCCAATTTTTGCATGGTGGGTTTTTACACCTGGGAGGGAATATGTTATTTTTAGCTATTTTTGGTAATAATATTGAAGACCGCTTGGGGCATATTAAATATTTAATTTTTTATTTAACTTGTGGCGTTTTAGCTGGGTTAAGTCAGTGGTTTTTTTCTCAAAATTCTACTATCCCATCTTTAGGCGCCAGTGGTGCAATTGCCGGAGTTTTAGGAGCATACATTTTCAGATTTCCCCGCGCGCAAATTTTGACATTAGTTCCTTTAGGTTTTTTTATAACTACAATACGACTCCCTGCATACTTATTTCTGGGGTTTTGGTTTGTCCAACAAGCCTTTAACAGTATAGCAAGCTTGCAAGTTCGTAGTAATATTGGCATGGAAAGCGGTGGAATTGCGTATTGGGCACATGCAGGAGGATTTGTTTTTGGCGCCATTCTTGCTCCCTTCTTTGGTTTGTATGATAGGCGCCCTTAAATTATTAGTAAAATGACAAAGGAGATACAAACATGACGACAGCAGAAGAAAGAAGACTACAAGAAGACCGTAATCGTACTGCATACTGGCGCCGATGGGGTCCTTATTTAAGTGAGCGGCAATGGGGAACAGTACGCGAAGATTATAGTGTAGATGGTAGTGCCTGGAATTATTTTCCCCATGACCATGCTCGTTCGCGCGCTTATCGTTGGGGAGAAGATGGTATTGCTGGTATTTCAGATAATCATCAGCGGTTGTGTTTTGCTATAGCTTTGTGGAATGAAGAAGACCCAATATTGAAGGAAAGAATATTTGGACTAACTGGCCCAGAAGGTAATCATGGTGAAGATGTTAAGGAATATTATTTTTATTTAGATAATACTCCTTCTCATGCGTACATGAAATATCTGTACAAATATCCCCATAAAGCCTTTCCATACAAGGAAATAGTAGAAGAGAACCAGCGACGGGGATATCACGACCCAGAGTATGAATTAGTAGACACTGGTATTTTCGATGGTGATAGATATTTTGATGTATTCGTTGAATATGCCAAAGCATCACCCGAAGATATTCTCATTAAAATTTGTGTAGTCAATAGAGGTGATGAGCGTAAAACGATACATATTTTACCTACTTTATGGTATCGCAATACTTGGGCTTGGGGAGAAAATAGTGAAAAGCCAACTTTAGCGCTTGATACTTCAAGTACGGTTAGAGCTTCTCATCCTACCTTTGGAGAAAGATGGCTTTTTTGTCAAGACTCTAAAGAGTTATTATTTACCGAGAATGAAACTAATTCCGAGCGCTTATTCGGTATTAAAAATCAGCATCCCTATGTCAAAGATGGAATTAATAACTATATAGTTAATGGAAAGGAAGATGCAGTAAATAAAAATCAAACGGGCACAAAAGTTGCTGCACACTACGAAATAACGCTTGATGCAGGAGAAAGTAAGACTATATATTTACGGTTGGCTGATAATAAAGAGTTAAAACAACCTTTTGGCGCCGATTTTGAGAGTACTTTCCATACCCGCAAACAAGAAGCCTCGGAGTTTTACCAACATATATCTCCACAAAATTTATCTGAAGATGCCAGAAATGTACAACGTCAAGCTTTTGCTGGGTTGTTGTGGACAAAGCAGTACTACCATTATATCGTAGAAGATTGGCTAAAAGGTGATTCTAATCAACCATCTCCACAAAGATATAATGCTCGTAATCAAGAATGGATACATCTTTTTAATGATGATGTAATTTCCATGCCTGATAAATGGGAGTTTCCTTGGTATGCTGCTTGGGATTTAGCCTTTCATGTTGTTCCTTTGGCAATGATTGACCCTGATTTTGCTAAACGACAAATGGATAGGTTCACACGAGAATGGTACATGCATCCTAACGGGCAAATTCCCGCTTATGAATGGCATTTTAGTGACGTCAACCCACCCGTTCATGCTTGGGGAACTTGGCAAGTTTATCAGATTGAAAAACAATTTTATGGTCGTGGTGATACTGATTTCCTTGAACGAGTTTTTCAAAAATTATTGCTCAATTTTACTTGGTGGGTTAATCGAAAGGATAATAATGGAGATAATGTTTTTCAGGGAGGATTTTTAGGTTTAGACAATATTGGTATTTTTGACCGAAGCTCTGAGTTGCCGACAGGTGGATATTTAGAACAATCTGATGGTACAAGCTGGATGGGCATGTATAGTTTGAATATGCTGGTCATTGCCCTTGAGCTAGCAAAATTTAATCCCACTTATGAAGATATTGCAAGTAAGTTCTTTGAACATTTTCTTTACATTGCTGATGCAATGAATCATATTGGTGAGACTAATATCCATCTGTGGGATGATGAAGACCAATTTTTCTATGATGTACTGCACTCACCTCATGATGAGCGCCATCATTTGAAAGTTCGCTCAATGGTGGGTTTAGTTCCGTTATTTGCAGCAGAAATTCTAGAAGCTGATGTCTTAAATTCTTTCCCCAGTTTTAATAAACGATTTGAATGGTTTATTCAAAATCGCCCCAAATTGCAAGAAAATATAGCTTCTTTAGAAGTGCAAGGAAGCGGAGCAAGAAGACTATTAGCTATCGTCAATCCAGACAAACTTAAAGCTATTCTACAAAAAATGCTCGATGAAACTGAGTTTTTAAGTCCTCATGGTGTTCGCTCAGTTTCTAAATTTCATGCTAATAACCCTTATATTTTTGATGTTGATGGACAGCAACATCGAGTTGACTATGAACCCGCAGAATCAACAAATGGGATGTTTGGGGGTAATTCTAACTGGCGTGGTCCAGTTTGGTTTCCAATGAATTTTTTAATTATTGAGTCCCTACAAAAATTCCATAGTTATTTAGGAGATGATTTCAAAGTTGAATGTCCTACAGGTTCTGGACAGTTTCTCAATTTAGCCGAAGTAGCAACTGAATTATCTCACAGATTGATGAGTATTTTTATCCGCAATGAAGCAGGTAATCGTCCTGTTCATGGAGGTCACAAAGAATTTCAATCAAATCCTCACTGGCATGATTTAATTTTGTTCTACGAATATTTTCATGGTGATAACGGCGCCGGCTTGGGAGCTAATCATCAAACAGGTTGGACAGGATTAGTAGCAAATTTAATTCATGACTACTGGCATCAGAGAGAAATTCGCCAAACTGACCGAACAGCAATATCGCTTAGTTAAAAAAAATAAAATCCCCCGTTCCAGAGCGCGTAGAAGCTCTGGAACGGGGGATTAGTTATAGGATGAGAAAATCTTATTCCTTGTAGTATTGGTGATGGCGCCCACCATTTCCTAAAAACGGGTATATAAAGACGTGCAAACTGGAGGCTTCTCTAAAGATATTTTCTTCAAACAAATAACCTATTATTTAAAAATAAGCTATATTATAGACGCAGTAACAAGTAAAGTTAGGGTAAAACATTGTTGTTTGATGTTATGTTTCAAAAGCATAAGCCCAATCAGCATTCATGGTAATCTCAAATTCAAAATTTTGTATAAATTGGCTTTAAACAATTCATTTTACTATTAAATATTAAAAATATTATCTTCTCCTTAATTGGTAATTTTCATCCTACAATCGGTTCACCCATTCAGGTGAGTTATTCTTAACTCTTACACGAGCCTACTTTGGCGCCGATAAAAAGCACATTTGATAGCGTCTTCATTCCATACGTAAGGATTGGGAGAGCCAAAGAAAAAGTAATGAATTATACTAGCGATTGTATCGGAATAAAAGATTTTTCTTGCTATTAGGTATTTCTGATGTTGTACTAAAAAGACTTGTCCAGACCTACCAGCACCTAATAGTTTACCCTCAGAACCTTGTAATTTATTCATTAAGCTACCTTATATTAAAAATTTCGTCGGCGTAATTTAAATAACGACAAAAATAAAACTATGACTGGAACAATTTCTAATCTTCCTACCCACATTAATAGCATTAAGGTAAGTTTACCTAACCAATGCAAATCAGGATGAGTAATTCCTACTGATAAACCCACACTTCCGAGAGCAGAAGTTACTTCAAAAATTACATCTATTAAATTATATCCCGGCGCCACATGCAGTAAAAGTATAACTCCCATAGCAATTGCAGTTAACCAAAGTACTAGTAAAACAGTAGCTGCTTCAATAGTGCGACTAGCTTCTGCTTCCGTCACTGTTTCACCTTCAACTCGATAATACATAGGTTGGTTAGGTTGCAGTGCTAATTTTTGCAAGTGCCATACAACTGCTTTGCCAAAGAATACTAAACGATTTAATTTTAACCCACCAACAGTAGAACCAGCGGCGCCACCTACTACCATTCCCAAGATTAATAACAGTTTTGCGCTCGAACTCCAATTTTGTAAATCGACTGTTTCAAATCCACAAGTCCCTAAAGCAGAAACCCATTGAAATACACTATCTAGCCAAATAAACGAACCAAAAAACCAACGGTTATCGAATAATAGTACTAAAGAACCAAGAGCTAGTAACACCCATAATGCTTTATGTTGAGAATCTTGCCATAATGCAGATAAACGTTTTTGTGTAATAAAGTAGTAATGAATTGGAAAGCTAATGGCGCCTAAAGTCATCACTACAATTACAGCAAGCTGAACGGCTGAATTATAACTAGCAATACTATCATCTTGTATGCTAAACCCGCCTGTAGAAATACCTGTTAAACCATGATTAATAGCATCCCACCAAGGCATTCCAGTAATACGAAACAACAAAATACTGAAAAGAGTGTAAAGCAAATAAATCCACCAAATTCGGCGTACTGTTGCACTAACAGTTGCAGCAATACGTTTCGAGCGCCCCTCTGCACTGTAAAGTTGGTAAGCATCTGTACTTGGTTCTGATACAGACAGAACTAGTACAATTACTCCGACTCCACCAATCCATTGCATAAACGAACGCCACCACTGTAAACTGTGCGGCAGTCTGCTTGCATCGAGTGTTACAGTTAATCCTGCGCTGGTAAATCCAGAAACAGCTTCAAATAAAGCATTCCAGAAATCTTGGAACTCTCGTGTAGTTAGTGGTGTTTGGGCATTAGCAAAAAAAGAAGCTGTAACCCAAAATGGAATGGCGCCTAAAAATGGAATTATCCCCCAACTTAAAGCAGCAATTATCATCGCATGACGTAACTGAGTTTCCCCCTTTTCCTGAAAATTTCGATATAGTAACTGACCAATAAGCAAAGAAGAAAGTGCAGTTATCAAAAATCCCCAAACTGCATAATATTCTCTAAACCATAGACAAATAGGTAAAGAGGTAAGTGCCATTACACCTGGAACATGGAGTAATAAGCCAACATCATGCAGGATAGAATGAACATGAGGATTAATTTTTTGAGTTTTTGTTTTCACCTGTATACAAGCAAATTATATAAGCGACGAACAGAAAAACTTACTGATGTATTTGATTTTTAGGGGTGTAGTCTGAACAATTATTCGCATCATCTGTAAGAACAAGAGAAGGTTGTACGGCACAATTCATAAAATGATTTTTTGCAAAATATCGGCATTGAGTACAACGGTGGTTTGGTAATGAATTTTTACACGAATCTAACTGACCATCTGATACAGTTTTTAATCTTTTTGATGCCCAAACTAAAAAACCTGCCCAAAAGAAAAGAAAAGCAATAATTCCACCTCCTTGTGTAATTAAAGTTTCAGTAATTTCTGTTTGATTTGATACTGTTTTTTGAACTTGGGCTTCTGTTTGCGTTCTCTGATAAGAAGTTACAGCGAACATTTGATTTGGATGACTCAGTGTCAAAGACATATTGATTGACCTCTCTTTTATAAACGTATAATCATAAATACCCAAAAACTGCTGCTACTAAAAAAAATCAATTTATAACTACCTTTTAAAAATACAGTTTTATAAACTATATATTCATAATTTAACATTTATCAAAAACAAATTACTTTTATATCTATCAATAGTATTGAATTTATATTCAGATAATATATTTCCTATGACTTTGATTACAGTCACTTTTTAATCACATTTGTTTTGAAAATATTAACCTTTAAATTCAATAATGGTTGCGATTATGTTTATATAAATACAGTTTTATTTTTGAAATGATACACGCTTTGCGATAACTAGATAATCAAGTATCTTCAGGCGCCAGTTGTGAAAGTTTCTTAAAAAGCTATACTTCTACCAAAAGGTATACTACTTTAGATAACTTGGTTACGTTGTAGCATTCCGTAAGCTAGATGTAAAAGTTTTATTAATTGATTAGTCTAAGCAACTAAAAGCGACTATTGAGAGTAGCAAAATAGTTCTATCAAGTTCCTATCGCATAACGACAGGGTTGGAGACATGCCACAATGAAATTTATCAACAAATCAAAGTCTTTTTTGGCTGGATGTACATTGGCTTTATTAATTTCTCAAACTGCCAACGGACAACGACCAGAACAGCGTAGACTTGAGCGAATGGAAGGTTATTTGTCAACGCCACAAAGACTAGATTTTAATGAATCTCTTTTGCAACAGTTGCAATTACCGCGTGGATTTCAAATTAATGTATTTGCTAAAGGTTTAGGTAATCCTCGTAATTTAGTTGTTGCTCCTAATGGTATAATTTACGTCACCCGTCGTGAAGAATCTGATGTTGTTGCACTCAGAGACACAAATCGAGATGGACGGGCTGACTCGATGAATATTGTCGCCAAGGGTTTAAAGTACGTTAACGGTATTACGATTAATAAAAATCGTCTTTACCTTGTTACTGACACTAGTTTATACGGCGCCGACTTACAAGCAGATGGTTCTCTAGGAAAACTACAAACTTTGATTTCTGATTTACCTGATGCAGGTCAACACCCCAACCGAACAATGGCTTTTGGTTCTGACGGATTGCTTTATATTTCTGTAGGTAGTACTTGCAACGCTTGCGACGAAACCAACCCTGAAAGTGCTACCCTCTTACAGGTGCAACCGGATGGTAGTAATCGTACCATTTATGCCAAAGGTTTACGAAATACAATCGGCTTTGGTTGGCATCCCCAAACAAAGGAACTATGGGGATTAGACCACGGTACAGATTGGCGAGGAAATGACCTACCACCAGAAGAATTAAATCGTATTGTTCAAGGTGGAGATTATGGCTGGCCTTTTTGTTGGGGTGACAGGCGCCCTGATGTATACTTATCTGCAAACCCACAAGGAACAACAAAAGAAGAATACTGCGCTAAAACTCAACCACCAGTGTTAACTTATACAGCACACAGCGCACCATTAGCGATGATTTTCTACACAGGAAACCAATTTCCGCAAGAGTATATAAATGATGTTTTTGTAACAATGCGTGGCTCTTGGAACCGTAATCCACCCGTGGGTTACAAAGTCGTGCGGATTCGTTACCAAAATGGAAAACCTGTGAAATTTGAAGATTTTGTAACTGGATTTTTGACAAAAGACAGAACAGCACAATTTGGTAGACCAGTAGGATTAGCAATAGCACCGGATGGTTCGTTGTTGTTTACGGATGATACCAATGGGGTAATATATCGGGTTGCTTACACAGCAAAATAAATTAATTCACAAATTATAACGTATCCCGACTATCAAGATATTTATGCTTGTTTTTTGTAAATAGTTCATCAAAAATTGCGAGGTTAAATAATGAATTGGCAAGAAATTTTCCATTGGGTTTATGTAGGGGGTATGGCAATTGGTGCATTACACTTCTGGTCACTTAGTCGTAACCCGCGCGGTGTTCCCCAGTACGAATATTTAGTTGCAATATTCATTCCAATTTGGTCAGGATTAGCTTATATGGCAATGGCATTAGACCAGGGTAAAGTCATAGCAGCAGGTCAAACAGCACACTACGCGCGTTATATAGACTGGATTGTCACAACACCTTTACTACTGCTATCTTTGTCTTGGACAGCAATGCAGTTTACAAAAAAAGACTGGACGCTCATTGGTTTTTTAATGAGTACACAAGTTGTTGTTATTACTACTGGTTTAATTGCAGACTTATCTGTGCGACCTTGGGTACGATACCTATGGTATATATGTGGAGTATTTGCCTTTTTTATTATTCTTTGGGGTATTTGGAATCCTTTACGTGCGAAAACTAGAGAGCAAGGGCAAGAGTTATCAAACCTTTATGATAAACTTGTCACTTATTTTACTGTATTATGGATTGGGTATCCAATTGTATGGATTATTGGTCCAAGTGGTTTCGGTTGGATAAATCAAACTTTTGATACTTTTCTATTTTGCCTATTACCATTTTTTTCTAAAGTTGGATTTAGTTTCCTTGATTTACATGGTTTGCGTAATTTACAACATACATCGCGCGAAACAAGTGGCGACCGTTTTGCCAGCAGTACATTACATTTTTTAGGCAATTTCACAATCAATCCACAAAATCGAGCATCTCGTAGGAGAGCGCGTTCTGCACCATCTGGGATGGAAGAGTGAAAAAATGCAGTGGCAATGGGAACCAATGGTTCTTGACTTGTGACAAGTTAACAATGAATACTTTAACAAAAATTTGGTTCCCAATCTTCACGGTCGCACTTTTAGTAATCGGATGCGAAAGGTCAATTGAGTACTTACCACCCTTGCCTAAAGTGGAAGTACCATCGGAAAAACCCCAAACTACTCTCTCTCCCCAATCTGCCAATACTGCAAAAATTGAAGCAGCTATCCGGTTAAGCATTAATCAAGTGCGTCAAAAAGACAAACTTCAACCTCTCAAAAATAATGAAAGACTGGCAGAGGTGGCTCGCAAGTACAGCAAAAAGATGGCGGAGAAAAATTTCTTTAGCCACACTGGGATTGATGGAAGTACTCTTGCTTCAAGAGTTGAGGCTTCAGGCATTATTTATTGGTTAGTAGGGGAAAACCTTTTTAAAGGAACGAATCTAAATGAGCCTGTAAGTATTGCTGTGGAGGGTTGGTTGGAAAGTCCCGGACATCGAGCCAATATCCTGCGTCCACCATTTAACGAGACAGGTGTAGGTGTTTGGCGAATTAAGAATACTTACTACATCACGCAGTTATTTTTACGACGATAGTTGTGGGGCTTCTCGTTATTTTAGCTAAGAGAACTCCACGAAAAGAAATGCTTTTCGGTCATTCTGAACGCAGTGTTATGCGAAGCATTTGCCGCAGGCTAGAATCTTGCGGAGATGCGACCTTGCGAAAAAACTATGTTTACGTTGCGCCTTAAGATGCTACCCTGCGGGAAAACTCCGTTTACGTTCCTCAGCATGACACCGCAGGATCATTCATTTTGTGGCTTACTCTAAAAACAAACCTATGGAGGGTTTACTATGTCGCTTGATGTATTAATTGTAGGCGCCAGACCAACAGGATTACTTTTAGCTGCACAGTTAGCGCGGTTTGGTATAAACTTACGCTTGGTTGATCAAAAACCAACAAAACTATTCCTTTAGAGGTTTGAATGCAATACGCTACTTACCCTACTACTAATAGATGGCTGCGAAGAGTTATTATACCAGGTACTCCTGCGGCAATAGGTTAGAACACACTCCTAAAAGATTTTTTCGGAATTATTCTTCACAGGTTTTGCAATTCTCTATTTTCTTGATTTATTCGGTATGGATTTTTAAGAATATAATTGGAGAAGCCATTATGGCAAAGTTTAGTTATCATGCCTCCCACGAACAATTTAAGCCAGGTGAGCTTTTACAGTATGCACAAATGGCATATCAGGCAGGATTTCAGGGTATATCCTGTTCAGACCATTTTCACCCGTGGAGTGAAACCCAAGGCGAAAGTGGTTATGCTTGGTCTTGGTTAGGCGCCGCGATGCAAGCAGTACCTCTACCCTTTGGTGTAGTTTGCGCTCCTGGTCAAAGATATCATCCTGCTATCATCGCTCAATCTGCTGCCACATTGGCATCAATGTTTCCTCAACGTTTTTGGTTGGCTTTAGGTAGTGGTCAAGCACTGAATGAAAAAATCACAGGGGAAGCGTGGCCTTGTAAAGAACAACGTAATGCTCGTCTCAAAGAATGTGCAGATGTGATACGTGCGCTTTGGGCTGGGGAAACAGTCACCCATTACGGCTTAGTGCGTGTAGAAGAAGCAAAACTTTATACTCGTTCAGAAATTCCACCTCTAATTATAGGCGCCGCAATTACTCCTCAAACAGCTGAGTGGGTAGGAAGTTGGGCTGATGGCATGATTACTATTTCTCATCCTTACGAGATGTTAAAAGAAGTGGTGAATGCTTTTCGTAGAGGAGGAGGTGAAGGGAAACCAATGTATTTAAAAGTGCAGCTTTCTTTCGCTGAAGATGAAGAAACAGCCCTTCGAGAAGCACACGAACAATGGCGTACAAATATCTTTAAAAGTTTAGTTTTAACTGACCTTCGCAGCCCACAGCAATTTGATTATGCAGCACAATTTGTCAAACCAGATGATATGTATGAGTCTGTTAAGATTTCAAGTGACCCGCAACAACATATTGATTGGTTACAAAAATACATAGAACTCGGTTTTGACAATATTACTCTACACAACGTCAACAAGCAGCAACAACGATTTATTGAAGTTTTTGGAGAAAAAGTTCTTCCTACACTTGTTCAAGAACAAAGTCATCAAACAGCTTCTTTAGTCTCCTCTAGGTAATTATTACCTTGTCATTTCACTTTAGTTTTAATTAGTGGTAATTTATGAACAGAAAATTGATTTTTCTAGCCTCTGTTATTGGTTTAAATATGCTGATAGGCGCCTGTCAGCCAGCTACCGACCCAGGAACAACTACAGCCCCACCAGCTAATACAGGAGCTACAGTCCCACCCGCTGGAACAACCACAGTCCCACCAGCAGGAACAGGAAATACAGTCCCACCAGCAGGAACAACTACAATTTCACCTACTCCCCGTTGAAATTTGACTTGGTTGATAATGATTTAGTATTCAGATTTTCCAAAGATATCTGGGTTAAAAGTATCAAGCATATCAAGGAGAATATAAAGACCGTAAATTTACGGTCTTTACACCCCTATTTCTATTAAAAAGATTTTTTTTGGTATAGGCGCCTACAATTGAATATTAACAATAAACCACAAAGGCACAAAGGACACAAAGGGAGAAATTGGGTTTCAAGCCGCAAACTGTTAGTTCTTGATTTGATAACTTACAGTTTTGCTAATATTTAGGCGATTTATATTAAGTTTTATATCTATTATAATCTTTGAGTAGTATAAAATCTTGTGGCGCCAGTGAAAGCATAAAGCTATTAAAGTTAACATGAATTAGCCAGCGATTATTAAATATATCGTCAGATAGTTTTTCTTGACTGAGTACAATTCCCTCAAATCCTGCTACATAAGGTGGGTAGAGAATTAAAACTTTATCTTTCAATTGAATACTTTCTGGGTCGGATAACATTGTTTTTAACATAATATTTATAATTTGATTACAGTACACTTGATGATAGATTTTGTTAACAAAGTACAATTAACAGTTAAAAAACGGTTTAAAGGTTTAAACCGTTCGTTACTAACAAAACTGCGTTCATTGTTACATCTAATTTTATAGAATTTAATTTTACATCACATATTTCAATAGAAAGATTTTAATGTTAAGTTGTTCTGTATTATTTAATACAATAACTTCTATGTTGCGCTTGGCTGATTTGAGCAAGTAAATATGAAACAATTCCATAAGAAATCACTTTATTTTCACATTTGCTGTCAACACTAAGATTAAAAGATTCAACTGGTGCGCTTAGGCTATAAGTGTTAATACTATGTTCAATTTTGTAAGGTGTCATACACCACTATTTATAATGTACTAATTACGTAAGTTATTCTTATACATACATATAGGTAAAGCTTCAAAAATAAGCCTTGATAACACTTTTTATGAGGTCGAGATATGCAACAAGAATGGATAAACTGGTCTGGAAGCATACGATTTATACCAAAAAGCGTCGAAACACCTGAAAATGAAGAAATGCTTGCAGACCTTGTACGCCAAGCTGGAAGTTTTAAGCGTAACGTGCGTGTAGTTGGTTCTAGTCACTCCTGCTCACAGGTTTTCGAGTCTGTACGAGCGTTTCAACAGCGTTATGCCAGTTTAAGTAATGATGGTGTGATTGGACAAAATACTTGGAGGGTAATTATTGATACTGTGAGTTAGTTCTCATCCATCAGAATATTTTATAGCAACTCCCCAAAACTTATGACACAGAGTACTACTGTTCTATATCATTAATTCTGGGGTGTAGAGACGTGAAATTTCACGTCTCTACAAAGTTTTGATATTTTTATTTAAATAGCTATTTTTGTAGAGGAAATAGCGTAGATTGTTTTTTTATTGAAGATTTCATATTATACACTACAATTAATTTCATTATGAAATCCAGTTCACACATATCAATACTTAGAATTAAGTTGAATAATTCAAACACAGTAATTAGTCTTGCATTGCTATTTGGGGTAGCTTCAAATATAGTTATACCTCAAACATCCGAAGCATTAAAGCCAAGAGTTTCTTCTTCAAAAAGTTATCAATTTCAGCTTTCCCATACTTCCAAGTTAGAGGTTAACTTGAGTCATCGCCGAGTCAGAGTTTATCGAGGAGGAACTGTGATTAAAAGTTATCCTATCGCAGTTGGGCGCCGTAACTGGGAAACTCCCACGGGTAATTTTCAAGTACTCCAGTTATTGCAAAAACCAAAGTGGATTAATCCGATGACAGGAAAGTCAATTCCAGGAGGAACACCCGGTAATCCTTTAGGAAAATACTGGATTGGTTTTTGGACAGACGGAAAAAATTGGATTGGGTTTCATGGTACTCCCAATCCTGAAACAGTTGGAACAGCAGCTTCTCACGGTTGTTTACGTATGTATAACAAGGATATTGAGGAATTATTTAAAGTGGTAAGTCTAGGAACACCAGTAACTGTAGTTAAATAACATAAAGCGATAGTCACTTTTAAATCACATTTAAGCCATATAACTCTTACCATAAATGATTTGCTTTGGCAAAAATTGTGTTTGTGATTTTGAATGAGTAAAAGAAAACTAATAGTGAGGAAACTATGCGATTTCGCGCGATTCTCATCCTCATCTCCGTGCTAGCTCTTGTTGGCTTTTTGGGTTTTCAACTAGAAATAACTTTACCAGGAAGACCACCAAACATTAATACCACTTACACACCTTTTACACAATCTCCACCACGAGGAGTTGGCTCTTACGATGTGTTAGGGTATTCAGTCTCTAAACAAGAAGCTAGCAAACTCTTACAAACCGAAGCAGGACAGAAAGCACTTTCTCCTGATAACGGCGCCGTTAAAGTTACGGAAGAATTGATAGATTTAGGGCGTAATGCTTTTTACCAAGAAACATTCGGTAATGAAATTTTATTTACAGATGTTGTAGGTATTCTGGATGGTCCTATCAATTTACGCAGTATCGCCAAAGCTGTTTTAGGCTTGAAAGGGCAAGGAACTACTAACTTGCAAGTTCCTATAGACGAGGATATTACTGTTGGAAATCGTACTTTCAAAGCGGGTACAGTATTAAATACTGGTTTAGATGTACCTAAAAGCTCTTTGTTTCCCTTGGGTTTAATCACTCATGTGGAAAAAGGTACTATTAAAGCTGGTATTACCTGTGCTTTGTGTCATGCAACGGTAAGCGAAAAAACAGGACGCATTATTGAAGGCGCCATTAACACAGATATTAATTTGGGTCCCTTAATTGCGATGGCAAGTAATTCTGCGGCACTCTTCCGTCAGACAGGTGTTAACCCAAACCAGATTTCACCAGGTGAGCATACTTTCATCAACAATAAAGGGGAAACTGCAAAACTGCCCGATGCAAAAGCAATGGAAGATGAAGTAGATGCTGATATTCTTTCATGGCCACCTGGTAACTTTGTATCTAATGGTGACTTGAAAAATAACTCAGCACAAATACCCACTTCCTACACGCACGAAACATTTCCCTATGCTTGGAGCGGTGTTGCTTCGATTGGTTGGTTTCACGGGTTGACTACATTAAATAATGCTGTGTTCGGATTAAATGCTGACCCTACAACTACAGCAGACGAAAGTGAAGAAATTTTGGGAATTGATAAGGAAGTTTATTTGGGGGCAATGCTGCAAAACGCATCTAGTCAAAAATTTAAACTTCCAGAGGGCGCCAAACCATCAGAATTTTTCGATAAAGTAGACCCTACACCAGGAAACCCAGGTATCAATAGCGTTATCAAAATGCCAGAATACCCCAAAGGTAGTTTGTTTATGCAAAATGGGTTAATGGCAAACACTCCTGGTTTACCTGTTGCAGCACAACTTAATGGGATGTCGGCTTTTCAAAATACTTTGGCGCCACCGAGTCATCAAGTTGCTGATGTTGACACTTTAAAACGAGGTGCAGCTATTTTCCAAAAAGCGAATTGTGCTGAATGCCATAGTGGACGTTACTTTACAAACCACAAAATAGTTCCAGTTAAAGAAGTTGCAACTCAACCGAAACGGGCGCCTGCCTCCAAAAAATTTGCTCTTGAGTTTGCACCTCCTGATACTTATCCGCCAAATATACCTGTACCTTTGCCTCCTAATCCTCCTGTACTATCTGTACCAACAGACATCACACCATCCGAGGATATTAAGCTTGCTTATGCTTTGAGTGACCCAGATGGTGGTTACAAGGTGCAAAATTTAATCGGGCTATATCTTAGCGCACCTTACCTTCATGATGGTGGTGTCGCAGCTAGTGAGTCGTCAATTCAGCCAGATGAAAGTGGACGCTTTATAGTTGCCAAACCTGAAGAATTGGGAATGGCTGGTACTTTAATGCGTGGTATTATACCTGATGCAGAAGCTAGTTTACGAGTATTAGTTGACCGAGATTTACGCGCGGTTGCAGTTGCTGCTAATCAATCTAATTCTGACTTACAACGTTCAAATGTGGATGGTAGTGGTCATGAATACTGGGTTGACCAAAAAGCAGGTTATAGTATTCAAGAACAAACTGATTTAATTCAATTCTTGTTGTCAATTGATGATAACCCGGTTGTTTTACCGGAGACATCACTTCAACAAGTTGCATCTTTCTAGTTGTAGTTGTAGGGTGGGCAGTGCCCACCCTACGTAAACAAATTATATGCGGAATATCAAGGCACGTTTAAGAAATATTTGGGGATTATTAAGAGATACTATTTCCGAATGGCAATTGAATGAAGTTTCTCTTTTAGCAGCTTCGCTTGCTTACTATACAGTATTTTCTCTGGCGCCATTACTGATTATCGTGATGATGATTGTTGGAGCTATTTTTGGAGAAGAAGCTGCAAAAGAGCAAATTGTCGCTCGGATGACAGAATTGGTAGGAGTACAAGCAGCGGAGGTAATTGCCACTGCTATTACTAATATGAGGGCTGATGCGACTGGGGGACCTTTCAGCTTAATTTTCAGTCTTGGGTTTTTACTATTTGGCGCCTCTGGTATTTTTGCTCAAATTCAAGACGCATTGGATAGAATTTGGGAAGTCGAAGCAGCCCCTAAACAACAAATATTTCACTTTTTACGTAAACGTTTGTTATCGTTCGCCATGATATTAGTAATTGCATTTTTATTACTAGTATCTTTTATTAGCAATACAATTTTAGCTGCTTTTGTCGATGTTTTAAATACTATAGTTCCTGGTTATGGTTACTGGTGGCAGCTTTTAAGCTTATTAATCACCTTTGGAGTGACAACATTTATATTTGGCGCCATATTCACTATTTTACCCGATGCCGAGATTTCATGGCGAAATACAGTTGTGGGAGCAGTAATAACAGCAATTTTATTTTTAATCGGTCAATCTTTGTTTGGACTGTTTCTTAGGCAAACTAATTTTGGCTCCGCTTACGGAGTAGCAGGTTCTTTTGTTATTCTAATTACCTGGGTTTATTATGCTGCTCAAGTTCTTCTTTTAGGAGCGGTATTTACTAAAGTTTTTGCTCAAAGGCGCGGTTCTCCAATTGTTCCATCAGAGTATGCAGTTCCTCGGAATAAGAGCAAAAGGAGAACTTCTCGTTCATCGAAAAGGAATCACAACAGATAGATATATTAAGATAAAGCAAGCCATGCATGATATAATTTCTGAGACTTTGGTCGTACAAAAAATTAAAATTTAGAATTGAAAAATTTTTAAGTTAATAGCACCGTGTATTGGGGTTTTGGTTATAGGCGCCATGAACTATAATACAACACCTAACAACAAGTTTTACGGATTTACAATCAGTAAATATACGAACTAATGAGGTAACTTACCGAAATAGCTCAACCACCGTCGGTTTAATCACTTTTCCCATAGCGTTGCGCGGTAATTCTTTAACTGTGAGAATTTTGCTTTAGTATAACCTCAAAATTTGGATGGGCAACAATAATCGATGCTCCTGAATTTTGAATCACATACTCCAATTCGGACATAGGGTGGGAAATACACAGAGGTACACCTATTCCACCAGCACGCCAAATTCCCCACAGAGTGGCTACATACTCAAAACCAGATGGGATAGGTTTAGTTACAAATCTTAATAAAAAGTCGGTATACAACTGAACTTTAGTTGAGTCCCTCTATTTAATTATTTGATTATTATATATTGTATTAATGTCAATATTTTAGACAATTTTATAGAAATACTAGATTATGTTACTTCACATCTTGCACCTTCGAGAGCAAAGTAAGGTGGGCAGTGCCCACCCTACGTAAAAATAAGCATTACAAACTCTTTTATTCGAGTGGAAGCTCATGGTGCAAGATGTCAGTTACGGACATCTAATTTTAATAGCAGAAAGCGCAAATCTATAAATTATGTCAGGATTAAATGAAGTTGTGTTTAAAGTCAGTGCTGCACAACTTGAAAAAAGACAAAAATGGCGCCGACAAGTAGAAGAAAAAATTGCTAAACAACAACTGGAAAAAGGAAAATTAAGCGACTCTGTGGCTAAAGTTATTAAGGCAAGTTTGGAGCGTGGTGAACCCTGTGCTTATTATGGAGAAATTGGTGGCGCCTATAATGATATATTTCAGCCAACTCCTAATGGCTTAATATATAAAGTTAAAAATAGCAGTTCTGATGATGAAATTGACCTTACAGATTTTGAAACTGTAGGTGATATTGTGACTGCTATAATTAGCGATACAGAATATATAACTCTTTTAGAATGGCAGCAATCAATTGAGCAAAAACTAGGATGTGTTGGAAGTTACATCTATAAGTTTAATGGCACAACTTTAGGAACGATTATTAAAGTTAGATGTGTGGAAACTTCGGAGGAAATTGATTGTACAGATTATGATTGGTAAGATGTAGGGTCAAGTTTAACCATGCTACCAGAATTATTAGTACGGTATACCCAAGTTTGTGATTCTGCATTGCTAACTTTTACTTCCCATCCAGGAACTAAAACTTGAGTACAAATACTACCAGGTTCAGCTAAACCCAAACATCCATCTCTCCAAGTGCGCGATTCAGAAGCAATTATTTTTAAATTATCATTAGATTGCCCCGCGCGTTTAGAAGCATCCTTCAAAACAGCATTGCTGACAGCTTCTGGTAAACTACTAGTTTGATTTTGGGAAACATCATTGACTTGCTCTGATGAAGGAGACTGTTGTATTTCAGTTTGAGTAGTATTAGGAGCGTTAACGCAAGCAGTTAATAAACTGCAAGTAATAATTAAAGCAATTAGTGTTCTATTAAAAATTTGAAAAAAAATCATCATATTACTCAACTTAATAAAAGTTATCGTTTGTGTAGAGACTTTGCAGAATCAAAGACCAATCTACACAATTATAGCAAAGCTTACTTATTCGTAAAGAACTTAGAGGATACTTTGAAAAGTATGAAATTTCCTGTAACCTCTCATAAATAACGAGAGAAAACAAGGGGAGGATTAAACCTGTAAGTTTGTATCAAATATCACTCCCTAAACATCGTTTTAATACTTTCCACGTTTATATAGCTTTATTTGTAAATATGATTCAAAAGTGACAAACACCATATTGTTGTTTTGATGAAAATATAACTAATGGTAGATGAAAAAAATAATAAGGCACGTTTTATAAAAAAAAACTTGAAAATGAACTTCACTTTTGAGTCACATTTTTTTTGCATGGTAAAAATACGATTAATGTTCTATATGCGAGAACTGTAAACCAAAAGGGTATTACTATGGTTGGAATCATCATTACCTGGTTAGTTACTGCCGTCAGTTTTTTAATTATTTCCAGATTGCCGTTCTTAGGAATTGATGTTGATGGTTTTGGGAAGGCAGCTATTTCAGCAGCAGTCTTTGGAGTATTAAATGCGATATTACTACCCATTCTTACATTTTTTACCTTTCCCTTTATTATTCTAACTTTAGGGTTATTTTTGTTTATTTTGAATGCAATCACCTTTGGGTTAGCTGCTGTAATAGTTCCTGGTTTTAGCTTGCGGTATGGATTTTGGAGCGCATTACTGGGTTCCATTAGTTTGGCAATTATTAATTCAATCCTCCTCAGACTAATCGCACCTCTTACTTAAGATATATTTGCTTAACTGTGGATTTGAGTTGTGTTAATAAAATTTTAAATTATTATCACTTTCTGCTCACATTCATTTTTAACCATAAAACTAGTGAATTAAGTAGGAGAGTAGAAAATGGCACTTGTAAAGATTACAGATTACTATGCTGATTCTATAGACAGTCGCTCTGATGTTGATAATATCAGTAATTTCGATGTATACACAGAGAGACACGAAAAAGTTGGAACGATACACAATATATTAGTGGATGAGGTAAGCGGTCGCTTCCGCTATTTAGTAGTAGACACAGGTTTTTGGATTTTTGGCAAAAAAGTTCTACTACCTGTTGGTCGTGCAGATATTCATTACACCGACAAGATAGTTTACGCCAAAGGTTTAACTAAAGAGCAGGTGGAAGAGTTACCAAATTACGATGAGTTAGAAGAAATTGGTTATGATTACGAGGAGCAAGTACGTGGAGTTTATCGCGGCTCTGTAGCTTCTTCAGGTCTAACCCAACCTGCTGTTTATGACCGTGGTACTTATAACTATGAGCAAGACTCTTCTTTATATGATATGCCAGAATCTGATGACCAAAGTTTGAAGTTGTATGAAGAAAGATTGATTGCTAATAAACAACGTCAAAAGGCTGGGGAAGTTTCCATAAGTAAGCACGTTGAAACTGAAACTGCTCGCGTTGCTGTTCCCGTTGAGAAGGAAAGAGTAATTATTGAGCGTACTTCTCCTACAAGTACAAAACCAGCTTCGGCGCCTACTGATGCTTTCCATTCTGGTGAAGTAGCTCGTATGGACATTTACGAAGAAAAGGCAGATATTCAAAAAGAAGCTGTCGTCAAAGAAGAAGTACGAGTCAAAAAAGTTGTTGATACTGAAACAGTCGAAGCTACTGAAAAAATACGTCGTGAAGAATTAGATATCGATAGTCAAGGGCGCCCTGTTGTGGAAAGGTAAAAACTATATCTACGTAGAGACCTGATTAATTCGGTCTCTACAAAATTTCAACATGATATTATGTATAAAAGTTTTAAACCATCTAGAATTTACTTAATTTTACTGCTAATAGCTAGTACAGTAGGATGCACACCTATTAACAGAAGCACACGGAGTATAACCCAAAATCAAATCGAAGTTCCTACTTCTCAAACAACACCTAATAATAGAAATTCAAATTTCATCGCTCAAGTTATAGAACAGGTTGGACCTGCTGTAGTGCGTATCGATTCTACTCGTACTGTTGAATTATCTCCTTCTCAAGAACGGATACTCGAACGTTATTTTGGTGGGGAAGTACCAACTCAAGGCAGAGTAAGACGAGGTGTAGGTTCTGGGTTTATTATCAGTCCTGATGGGCAAATATTCACAAATGCTCATGTAGTCGCAAACGCAAATCAAGTTTCGGTTTTATTGACAGACGGGCGCCGTTTACAAGGCAAAGTATTGGGTGTTGACCGCGTAACAGATGTAGCTGTTGTAAAAATTAACGCAACTGACCTACCAGTGGTAAAATTCGCTAACTCAGATAATTTGATACCAGGTGAACCAGCTATTGCAATTGGAAATCCTTTAGGACTTGATAACACCGTCACTCAGGGAATAATCAGTGCTACTGAACGTTCGATTTCTGGATTCGGCGCCCCTACAGAAAGGTTAGAGTTTATTCAAACTGATGCAGCTATTAATCCTGGTAATTCTGGTGGTCCATTACTAAACAGTCAAGGTGAGGTAGTTGGTATAAATACCGCCATTATTCAAGGAGCGCAGGGAATAGGCTTTTCTATTCCAATTAATACTGCTCGACGAATTGGAGAACAGCTAATCACAAAGGGGCGAGTAGAGCATCCTTATATTGGTGTGCAAATGGCAGAGTTAACACCTGAACTACGAGACAAAATAAATCGAAGTGACATTAATTTACAAATAAATCAAGATAAAGGTGTAATTATTTTAGAAGTCGCTCGTAATTCACCCGCCGCGCGCGCTGGTTTACGTCCAGGTGATGTGATAGAAAGCATTAATAATGTAACAGTAGAGAATGTCAGACAAATGCAGCAACAAGTTGAAAATGCAGGCGTAGGCAATACATTACCAATGAGTATTCTACGTAACGGAAGTAGACAAACAATTAATGTTAGAGCAGAAGCATTACCTCAAAGAGAACCTAGTGCAACAAGGCAAAAGTAAAAAGTTAAAAGGAAAAAGAAAGAAAACCTTTTATTTTCACACAAAATAGTGCAGTAAAAATAAACAAATTTCTTATCTAGCAGCAAAAAGTGAAAGATGGAAGCAAACCTCATAATACATTTGGTACTTTATTATGCTTAATTTCCGTAAGTCTGCTCGATGGATTGCAGTATTTTCTGGTGTAGTATTTGCTACAGGGTTATCAGCTTGTCAACCGCAAGCTGCGAACGATGCTCCCCCAGCAGGAGGTCAAACAGGAGGTCAAGCGGGAAGATTATTTATTAGCGGTGCAGGAGCATCTTTTCCTGCACCTTTATATCAAACTTGGGTAACAAGTTACAACCAACAAAATCCAGATGTTCAATTTAGTTACCAATCGATAGGTAGTGGTGCTGGTGTTAATCAGTATATTGCAGGAACTGTTGACTTTGGAGCGACCGATGAACCATTAACAGATGAAGAACGTCAAAGATTTCGAGCAAAATATAATGCTGAACCAATCCAAGTACCGTTAGTGGGTGGCGCCATTGTTTTCGCTTACAACTTAGGGGGAAATGTTAACAATTTAAGGCTTTCACGCGAGGCTTACTGTGGTATTGTTCAAGGGGATATTAAAACCTGGAATGACTCACGCATTGCTCAACAAAATCCCAACGTTAACCTGCCCAATACTCCCGTATCTTTTGTTCACCGTTCTGATGGTAGTGGTACTACTTTCCTTTTTACTAATCATATTGCTGCTGCATGTCCGAATTGGACAGCAGGTGTTGGAAAATCAATTAGCTTTCCTACTGGTATCGGCGCCAAGGGTAACGAAGGTGTAACGGCTCAAGTTCAACAAACTCAAGGAGCAATTGGCTATGTTGAGTATGTTTATGCCAGACAAAATAACTTGAACACGGCAGCTTTGCAAAATAGAGCAGGTCAATTTGTAGAGCCATCACCAGAGAGTGCGGCAAGAGTATTGGAAGGACAAACAATTCCGCAAAACTTTGCATTGGAAATCCCAGACCCTACTGGACAAGAAGCTTATCCAATTGTAGGTCTAACCTGGCTGCTACTATATAACCAATATGATAATCCTGCAAAAGCTACTGCAATCAAAAATTTCATTAACTGGGCATTAACAGAAGGGGAGCAGTACGCTGTCAAGCTTGGATATGTACCTGTGTCTCAAGAAATAGCTCAAAGAGTGCAAACGACAATTAATGAACAAATTGCAGCACGTTAATTCTCAATAAATTCTAGATATTAATTTTGGTTGGTAGAGACGCGATTTAATCGCGTCTCTACAAGGTTTCGATGTTTACGTAACATACCAAAAATATTGACACAGAGCAGTCGCGTTACTCTAATTTTGATTGCTTCGTTTTCGGTGTAATGAGTAAATATAAACAAGGTACAACAAACAAAGCACTTAGAGTACCAGTCAGTAAACCGAAAATAATTGCATAACACAACGGCATCCAAGTTGGGTCACTCAGAGCAAGAGGTATCAAACCAATAATTGTTGTTACAGATGTTGTTATTACTGGTCGAAGTCTGTCGGCAACTCCCCTAGCTGCTGCTTGTTTTTTGCTAATTCCTTGCTGCTGATAACCATTCATGGTATCAACCATAACAATCGCATCATTAACGACAATCCCAACTAGAGCAATAATGCCAATAAAAGCTATAAAAGAAAAACGAATTCCTGCGAGGAAAAATCCACCCATCGTTCCAATCATTGCAAAAGGAATAGCCAGCATGATTATAAACGGTTGGCGAAACGAACTAAGCTGTAGCACTAACACGGCAAATACTAAAAAAACAGCAATACCAAGCGCAGAAGTTGCAGAACCAAAAGTTTCTGCTTGGTCTTCTGTTTCACCGCCGAAGCTATAATTATAACCTTGTCCCCAAGATTTTTTAAGTTCTTCTAGTTTTGGTTGTACAGAAGCCAAAATTTCTCCTACTGTACGACCTTCGTTTTTGGCTAAAACTGTTACTGTACGTTGTCCATTCCTACGAGTTACAGAAAGCGGCGCCTCACTTTGGACTGCTTGAATAACGGCGCCTGCGCTCACTACTTCTTGGTCAGGATTATTAGTAAAAAATCTTACTGCTAATAACTCATCTCTACGAGTTGGACCACCAACGGCGCCATTACGAGAAGGCCAAGCTGTACTTAAGCGGATTTCAATATCTTCTTGATTGCCACCAATGGGAAAATCTCCAACATCAATAGCTCTAGTATAATAGCTTGCTTGTGTAGCTAATTCATCTTCAGAAATATCATAAAAGCTTAACTCTTCTCTTCTAGGTATTAATCGTAAATCTGGTACCAAAGCACCAAGGTTATCACGAACATCAAGAGTTCCTGGAATTTGCCGTAATACAGTTTGTACCTCTTGAGAAATTTGACGTAACTGATTTATTTCAGTACCAGAAATAACTATTTGAATCGGTTCTTGGGCGCCTCCAGATTGTTGTCCAGTTACTACTAGCAATGCTCCAGGATACTTATTTAGCGCTGTATCTAACTCTTTACGTAAATCATTGAGGTATTCAAAAGAAAGTCGGTTACGTTCATCTTCAGGAGTAAATACACCAGAGAAACCAACTAAATAGCTACCCTCATTTGGCTGTAATTCTCCAGAACTAACTAAAGTACTACGTTGCCCAACGTATTTAATAACACTTTCTAAATAATCTTTTTTACGTAATATTTCTCCTAAATCATCAGCGACTGTTTGAGATACATTCAGAGTCGTAGTGGGTGGTAATTCAACATTAACGCTGAAATTACGTTCATCAGATTGTGGGAAAAATTCAACTTGAATTTGTGTTAAAGCAAATATCGCACAAACAAATAATGATATAGCTCCTGCTGTCCAAGCAATTGCAGTAGCTTTGTTTCTTACCGTATGATTTAAACTCCATCTGGTAAACTTATGGGAAGCTTTTTCTGTAAGTCGGTCGATAAAAGATTTTTTCTCTACTCCTTTAACGTTTGCTAATAAATAACGAGATAAAGGTATATCAATTAAAATAGCAATACTAAAACTTAACACTAAACAAATAATAGTTGTGAATGGTAATAAGCGAATAAATTTCCCCAATGTACCGCTTATTGCTAACAACGGTACAAGCGCCAAAATAGTTGTTAACTGACCAGAAAATGCAGGTAACGCATAAGTTTGTACTGTTTGTAAAGCAGCTTGATTAAAACTTAAACCTTTAACGAAAATTGCTTCATGCATACCCTCCATCATTAAAATAAATACATCCACTAAAATTCCCAAAGCTAACACCATACCAATTAATACCATGATGTTAAGCGTCTCACCTGTTAACCAAAGAACCGCTAAAGTTCCCAGAAAAGTTAAGGGTATTGAAAGTCCAGCAATCAAAGCTTCACGCCAAGACAAGGCAATAAATAGTACAACAAACACTGCTAGCATTGCTTGCCATACATTATTAAATACATTAGCAAGCTGTTCCCAAATAACTTCAGATTCATCGGCAGTAACAAGATATTCCATGCCATAAGGCCAGTCATCTGGATTTTGTTTAATTTGTTCCATTGCTGCGATAACATTATCAATCACTGCTATAGAATCTTGCCCTGGCACTTTGGTAATACTTACACTGACAACTGGTTGATAGGAGTTACCTTTTGTAGTGATAAAAGCGCGCGTTTCTTCCCTTTCTAACTCTCGATTAACAGTAGCAACTTCATTTAAACGTACAACTCGACCCTCCAAACGAGCAATCGGTAACTCTCGCAAGTCTTCCACAGTACGAAATCTACCATAAAAGCGCACTTGAGAGCCAATAGTATCACTTTCTATATCCGCTAAAGGAGTATCTTGATTAGCAGCACGAATGCGATTGGCAATAGTTGCTGGTGAAATACCTAACTCCGCCAAACGAAAGGGATTCATTTGTACTTGAATTACCTCTTCTCTGGCGCCACCAAGTGTCACTTCACTAACACCTGTTACTTGTTCTAAACGGTCTTGAATTCTTTGCGCTGCACTACTAATTACCGTGGAATCAAGATTACCAAACAAAGCGATAGTAAGAATTGGAGCATCATCAACAGATATTTGTCTAACTACAGGTTGTTCAGCATCTGCTGGTAACTCAGCTTGAGCTTGGGACACAGCATCACGTAAGTCTGTAATTGAGGTTTGCACATCCGCATCTGAAGCAAACTCGACGTTAATTACCGAAAATCCAGTATAGGAAGCACTTCTAACTTGCCTGACATTTTCCACAGAGTTTATTTCTGTTTCAATTTTCGCAGTAACTTGCTGTTCTATGGTTTGAGGGTCAGCACCAGGCCAGACAGTGGTTACAGTAGCAACCGCAATATCAATATCCGGGTTTGATTGTTTGACTAAAGAGAAATAACCTAGCACTCCACCAACAATTAGTAGTAAGCTTAAAAGAATACCAAAAATCGGATTTAAAAAAAGAAAACTAGCTAATGCCGAAGTTTTTTTACCCTCAGAAGCTCTGGGGTGCTGATTTGCATTTTCTAAATTAACATCTGTTTTCATTTTCCTACTACTCACTCACAACTCTTACTGCTGCTTTATTCACAAGTCGATTTTGTCCCTCTGTAACAATTAATTCTCCAGGTTCAACACCACTTATAATTTCTTGCTCCGAAATTCCTGTAATTCCCAGTTTTACCTGTCGCTGTTCCACAACACCCTTATTCTGATTCACAACAAATATATATGGTTGTTGGTTACGTCGAACTATGGCATTTAAAGGAACAACTACTGCATTTTGTTTTTCTGCAACAGCAATCCAAGTAGTTACTCGTTCCCCATGTCGCAAATTATTTGCAGCTTTTGTATCTAGACGAACTCTAGCTTCAATAGCTCGTCCTCCAGGACTAATAGCAGGGTTGACGGCAAAAACTTTACCTGTTGCTCTGGCGCCTGTTATCAAACTTTGGTTATTATTTGAGTTTGCGGCACCTGTAGTAACGTTTCTATCGGCACCAACGAGTGCAGTTTGACCCGGACGAACACCTTCTCCACTAGAACCTGCAACGTCAACAATGACTTCAAACTGGCTAGGGTCAATAATTACCATTGGCACTCTTTCTAAAATTCCTTGGTAACTACCCCCTAGTTGAGAAGTCACTAATTGGGGTGAAAAATATTCTCCTTGGCGGATATTTAAATTAGTAATTATTCCGTTAAAGGGTGCATAAATACTAGCTCTTTCCAAAGCTACCTGTGCTTTACTGAACCTTGCTTGGGCAGTAGTAACACCAGATTGAGTTGCAGCTAGCTGTTGATTCGCAGTCCGAACTTGCGCGCGTGCAGCTTCGACTTGAGCTTCGGCTGCTGCGACTTCAGCCTGTACAGCTTGAATATTTGCATCAGCATCCTCAACAGCATTTCTACGAGTATCCAACTCACTAGCAGAAACTGCTCCCTCATTAAATAATTGTTGGTAACGTTGCAACTGCGTTTGAGCAAGATTACGATTTGTCCTTGCTTTAGCTAGTTGTGCTTGTACCTGCCGCACTTGAGACTGAGCTTGTACTACCTGTGCTTGAGCAGTAGCGACCTGAGAAGCGGCAGCAGCTCTTTGCTTTTGTGCCTCTGCAATGGCAGCTTGTGCCTGTTGAATATCTGCCTGTAGCTCCCTGTCATCAACTCGTGCAAGTAATTCTCCTTTACTAACTGCATCACCCGAACGCAAACTCCTTCCACCACGATTTGCAAGATAAGTAATATCTCCCTCAACTTGAAAAGAAAGATGTTGATACTTAACTGCTCGAACAACACCTTGAGTTGAAACCCAAGCTTGTAGTGGTTGTTGTTGAACTGCTGTTGTTCGTACTGATAAAGGGGCAATTTCTGTGGCCGTGGTTGGTTGAGTGGAGTTTTCCCGCAAGCGGATAACTGTAACAAACCCAATTGCCAACGCTATTCCAATGACAGGAAGTAACCACCAATATTTTTTGATAAAACTTGATAGTTGATTATGCTTTTTAGAAGGATGTTTAGTTTCTTCCTCTAGAATGTTGCTAATTTTCTGATTTTCTAAATTATTTTCAACGACAACAGATGTTCTACTAGATAAGTTATTTTGGTAACTATTCGTATCTATTGAAGTTGGTATGTGATGGTTTGATTCATGGGAAGACATGATAAAAACTTAAACCTGATAGTTTAACCATTCAATAATCAAAATTATGTACTTTTCTTTTTCTGATGGCTTACATCTTGATATTCTTGAAAAAGAAAGAACTTGAAAAATTTACTTTTATAAAAATTAGACCTGTGAACATATTTTAGATAAAATCATCAAAATTAACGTCTATAACAGGTTAGATTTATTTGGGTATAACAGCAATAACCTCTACCTATAGAGAGAAGACTTTTTGATGAATCAAATAAAATGATTTTTTTAGTGAATGTCATTTTCTCGTCACATTTTGTAAGAATAATTAGAAGCAAGCAAAAGTTAAAAGGTGATTACCGATGAATAAACGAATATTACTAGGCTTAACTTTAGCTACAACAATTTGTAGTTCTATAATTGCAGTTGCTCCTTCTTCACAAGCTCAAACGAACAATACAACTAATATCCGTGATTTACAACAACGTTCTAACGGTACAATTGTTTCGGGTAAAGTTACCAATATAGTTGGTAACGATTTTATTATTGATGATGGAACTGGGCAATTAATTGTAGATGCAGGTCCGCGTTGGTGGCGTGAAATAAATCTTCAACCTGGTGAACAAGTTACCGTCAGAGGGGAGTTAGGTAGAAAAGGTGAATTAGATGCTTTTTCTATAACTCGTGCAGATGGTTCTGTCATTGATATCCGTCCAGCCGAAGGACCTCCACCTTGGGCAGGTGGTCCTAACCGTGCGAGGTCAAACCCGTCGAGGTAAAGCTTTAAATTACAAAAACAGGAGTTACAGTGAGTAAACGAAACCATAGCTATGTAGAAGAAAGTGCAGTAATAGCGCTAGTTGTACAACAAAGACCATCATTAGCACTTTTTGATGCGGTGGCGATAATTGTTGGCATTGTAATTGGTGCAGGGATTTTTCAAACTCCGGCATTTGTAGCTGCGAATGCAGGTAGTGATGTTGCTGTATTGCTGCTATGGTTGCTGGGTGGTGCGGTTTCTTTTGTTGGCGCCTTGTGTTATGCAGAGCTAGCGACTACTTACCCTGATGTGGGCGGCACGTATTATTATTTGAAACGCGCGTTTGGGCGCCCAACAGCTTTTCTATTTGCTTGGGCAAGAATGACGGTGATTCAAACTGGTTCTATTGTATTGCTAGCATTTGTTTTTGGAGACTATTTTTCTGGGTTATTACCGCTCGCTGGCATCTATTCACCTTCTATATACGCAGCTTTGGTAATCATTCTGCTAACAGGTCTGAACATTCTTGGCTTATGTCCAGGTAAATGGACACAAAATTGGCTCACTGCTGCAAAAGTACTGGGTTTACTCTTAGTAGTTATAATTGGAATTTTCTCAAACGCTACCCCTGCTGCTCCTACTACAACTTCTACTTCCACTAACTGGGGATTAGCAATGGTATTTGTCTTACTTTCCTTCGGTGGATGGAATGAAGCTGCTTACATTTCAGCAGAAATCAAAAATAGAAAACGTAACATGGTGCGTTCTCTGTTGTGGAGTATTGGCATTATCACCAGTATTTACGTATTAATTAATCTGGCGTATTTGCGAGGTTTAGGATTAACGGCAATGGCAAAGTCCGAAGCTGTCGGCGCCGCTTTGATGGATAGGGTAGCTGGTACACCAGGAGCAATATTCCTTAGTGTTTTGGTTGCAATTTGTACTTTAGGCGCCATCAACGCCACAATATTAACAGGCGCCCGTTCTAACTTTGCTTTGGGACAAGATTTTTCCTTATTTCGTTTTATGGGACATTGGCAACAAGGAAAGGAAACTCCCATTCAAGCTTTATTAATTCAAGGTATTGCTTCTTTAGCACTAGTATTTTTAGGCACTATTACCCGTAACGGTTTTGAAACAATGGTGGACTATACGGCGCCTGTGTTTTGGTTCTTTTTCTTACTCTCCGCCATCTCATTATTTGTATTGCGAAGAAAAGACCCTGAAATAGCTCGACCTTTCCAAGTGCCATTTTATCCTTGGATACCACTACTATTTTGCCTCATTTGCGGATATTTGCTTTATTCCAGCTTGGCATATACGGGAATAGGGGCAATTACAGGAGTTTTGGTTGTATTAGCAGGTATTCCATTATTGCTATGGAATCAATACCGTCATATATAGGACTTACGCAAAGAAACCTGGTTTCTACGCAGAATCGTCGTTTTTATTACAAGTTATCGGCAAAGAAACCAGGTTTCTAGAATTTTTGCGTAAATGTACACCTTAGTAAATAGCAGGTAATTTAGTCATGAAATTACAAAGAATTTTACTTCTACTAGGAACAAGCATTACGATTGCAAGCCTTGGTATAAGTGGTTGTACAACAAATACACGTGACTTTGAAGCTGATGCCCAAACACCTACAGTCACATCACCTACAACTACAGCCCAACGCCGACCTGATGTACCTTACGTACCTACCCCACAACCAGTAGTAGATGCAATGTTACAGCTAGCCCAAGTGAACAGTAATGATGTGATTTATGACTTAGGAAGTGGTGATGGAAGAATTCCAATTACCGCAGCACAAAGATACGGAGCGCGCGGTGTTGGTATAGACATAAATCCAGAACGTGTCCAAGAGGCAAATGCCAATCTACAAAAGTCTGGAGTAGGGAACCGCATAGAATTTCGTCAACAAGACTTATTTCAAACCGACTTAAGTAATGCTTCAGTTGTAACACTGTATTTGCTCCCAGATGTTAATTTAAAACTCAGACCAAAGCTACTACAAGAACTTAGACCAGGTACACGCATAGTATCCCACGCTTTTGATATGGGAGAATGGAAACCGCAACAAGTGCAACAAGTAAATGGAAGTACCATCTATTTATGGGTTGTTCCAGAAAACGTTCCTCAGAATTTAAGACAATAATTTCTACATAGCTCATATCTTGTACCAGTCCGAGAAACCGGGCTTCTTGAGAAAGATTTTGCGTGTACCTCTAGTTTGTCGTAAAGAAGCCCGGTTTCTTAGGAGATAGTATAAAGACCGAATATATTCGGTCTTTATCCAACAACAACAGTATTGATAATTCAATTTTTTGGTTATGACTACAAGTGCATCTTTAATTTTTAACCCAAATGCAGGACAGAATGGCCCGGTTGAAGACCTAGTGACAATTCGAGAAGTTTTAGAGCCAAAGATTAATCTAGATATTCGTCCAAGCTATAAAGGAGTAAGTACGGCTGAATTAACGCATCAAGCCATTAAAGAGGGCGCCCAGATGATATTAATAGCTGGAGGTGACGGCACAATTTCATCAGCAGTAGAAGCATTGATTGGCACAGACATACCTATAGGTATTATACCGAGAGGAACTGTCAACGCATTCGCTAAAGCTTTAAACATTCCTACTAATGTCAAAGCAGCTTGTGAAGCTATTTTATTAGGAAGACCCCATCGTGTGGATACCGCAACTTGTAACGGCAAGCCAATGATAGTACTTATAGGTATTGGTTTAGAACCAGAAACTATTGCACACAGTAGCCGCAGGCTCAAAAAGCAGTTTGGAATGCTATCGTTTGTCTTAGCGGGTATAAAAGAACTTAGGCAGTTCAATACTTTTGAAACTTGGGTTGAAACAGAAAATGAAACAATCAACTTGCAAGCGGTCGCTGTAACAATTGCCAATACTGCGGCGCCTACTTCTCTACTTGCACATGGTCCAGCAAATGTAATTCCCGATGATGGACTACTTGATGTGACAATTTTTGCTCCTAGTAACCGTAAAAATGCTTTCTTCGGCGCCTATCATCTGTTAAGGTCTGGCTTTACAGATGATGCAACTAATCGGGGTGATATACAATATTTAAAAGCAAAGAACGTAAAAGTAAAAACTAAACCTTTACAAAAAGTTTCCTTAGACGGCGACCCTATAGAAGCTACTTCTGTTGAAATAAGCTGCATTCCACATAGTCTTAATATTTTACTACCAGCGCTAGACAATTTTACATTTGAATAGATATGAATGAACCAAATATCAAAAGATTTTGGGAAAACTTGAATAATACGAAACTAATTCGTTACTTATTGCTTTTCGCGCTGGGATGGGCGATTATTCAAGTATTAGCTTATTTTGATACTGTACTTATCGTTTTTATATTTGCAGGAGTATTAGCATTTTTGCTAAGTTATCCAGTCAAGTGGGTTGAGCGTTTTTTACCTCATGGTGTGGCAGTAACCATTGTGTTTCTACTAAGTTTGTTGCTTGTAGGAGGGTTAATAACCACACTTGGTTTTACAATACTCTCGCAAGCACAGCAACTAATTGCTCAAGCACCTCAGTTCATCGAGTCAAGTATTTCCTTAATAGAACGCTTACAAAATATTTTAACTAATTGGAATTTTGAAGTAGATTTTCAAGGAATTGAGGAGCAAATCAGGAACCAGGGACTAGTATTTCTAGGCAATAGTTTGACCACAGTTCAAGCCTTATTCTCTAATTTTATTGATTTAGTTTTAATTCTCGTTGTCGCATTTTTCATGCTTCTGGATGGTAAACGAGCATGGAATTTCGTCTTAAAAATATTCCCCGAAAATTTTCGCCATAAGTTTAATCACGCGATTAAGAAAAATTTCTTGGGTTTCTTTTGGGGTAGATTAGTACTATCTCTATTTTTTGGAGTTTCTGTATTTATTGTATTTATTATCTTACAATTACCTTATGCTGTAGCTTTAGCTACAATTGCGGGTGTATTTGATTTAATACCTGGTATTGGCGCCACTATTGGAATTAGTCTTGTTTGCTTAATAATTTTACCTCAAGGAATTTGGCAAGCTGTACAAGTATTAGTTGGTTGTGTTTTACTACAGCAAGTAGAAGAAAATTTACTAATGCCACGGATTATGGAAGGCTCAATTAACATGAATCCGGTTTTTATGTTCTTTGCATTATTAGTAGGCGCCCAAATTGCAGGTTTAGTAGGTGTATTTCTTTCTATCCCCATTGCAGGAGTGTTAATTAGTTTATTTGAAATTGAAGAAATGCAAGGAAAGCATTAACTATGTTTATTTAAGGTAAGTTGGTCTCAAAGCTAACTCCTAGATAATCCTATATATTTAAATAACATTGGTGCCAAGAACAAAATCCAAAACGCTCCTAAACCAAAACTAATAGCATCACGTACTGATTCGTCGTTACTTATAAAACGAGAACTAAAAATAATCATTATCAGTACGCTTAAACCAATTATTAATTTAAATGCTTGTTTTTGTTTGGATATATTAGCTGGAGAGTAATGGACATAGCACAATTCTAAGGGTATACCAATAGCCGCTCCCACACTAGCGCCGAAAACCTCCCATCCTTCGGGAAAAGAGTCAGCAAATGGAAAAACAGCAATGGGAACTGAAAGACTTAGAACCAAAAATAATTTAAATGTACGTCCATTAAACCAGCGCCATACAATATCCCACAACCGAGGATAAATTTTTAACAGAATTAAACCTATTATTAAACCACCAATTACATCTCCAAAATAGTGTACGCCAAGATACAAGCGAGACAGCATTACTAATAGAACCACCAACACAGTAATAACTAGCGGCACATTAGTAAGAGCAGTTAACGTTCCCCAAAAAATTGTTGCAGTACCAGTATGTCCGCTAGGAAATGAAGATATATTTAATTCTTTGTAAACTTTAATTTCAGGATGATTTGGGCGTGGTACATCAATAATTGACCAAATTATAAGATTAACTGCTGTTACAAAAACAACAGAACCTACTAAGCACCAAGCTAGGCGCCTGCCAAAAATCCAAAATGTCATAGCGAAAACTAAAGCTATGCCTTCGACAGACCCTAATTGTGTGATAGTTTGAAAAAACCAATTCCAGCTTTCACCAAAAAATCGTTGGATAAAAATTATTGGCTCTACACCCCAAAATACATTCAATATCATAATAATTGACCAATACTTTTAAATTCAGAAACCGCTTTATTGTTGTCCCACAGATTTTCTCAGTTTACCGAAATCATCACCTCTGACAAGAAGCATAGTCCTTGAGCTAGAGAGCGAAATAAGGATTTGGTCATTTTTTAATCACATTTTTCTTTTATCATCATATATGTAATATTTAAATCAAGTATCTGCGTGAATTTAGGGAGATTGCCGTGACTCAAAATTTTTCCGCTTCACGCTTGCAAAATACTCCCCGACAAGAAATACGGGAGCTAGTTCGAGCGCAACTGGAAACGTTACTTAGAAGGCAAAATTATGAAGGCGCCAAAGCTTTATTAGTTCCCGTGCAGCCTGTAGATATTGCCGAAGCTATTGAAGATTTGCCTGAAGCTATGCAGGCTATTGCTTTTCGCTTGCTTTCAAAGAAAGAAGCTATTGAAGTTTACGAATATCTTCCTCCTAACCTTCAACAAGCAATACTAGCTGATTTTCATCGGCAGGATGTATTAGATATCGTTGAAAACATGTCACCCGATGACCGCGCGCGACTGTTTGATGAATTACCAGCCAAGGTAGTCCGGAGACTTTTGCGAGAGCTTAGTTCTACAGAACGTGATGCAACAAACCTGCTTTTGGGTTATAAACCTGATACCGCAGGACGTATCATGACCCCAGAGTACGTATCGCTTAAAGAAAACCTTACGGCAACCCAAGCTTTGGAGCGAATTCGTAAAAATGCTAGTGGTAGTGAAACAATTTATTATCTTTATATTACCGATGATGCTCGGCGCCTAACGGGTGTTCTTTCATTACGAGAATTAGTATTGGCGCCTCTAGAAGAAACAATCAACAATATCATGACCCGTGATTTTGTGTTTGTTCATACTGATACTGACCAAGAAGAAGTAGCCCATACTATTAAACGCTATGACTTACTAGCATTACCTGTAGTAGATTCCGAACAGAGGTTAGTAGGAATTATTACCGTAGATGATGCGATTGATGTTATTGAGCGAGAAGCCACCGAGGACATTTATACACTAGGTGGTTTGGAATCTGGGGACGATAATTATTTTCAAACTAATTTATTCACCGTTGCTCGTAGGCGAGTAGTTTGGTTGCTCGTACTTTTATTGACAAATACCGCTACCAGTGCAGTTATTCGTAGCCAAGAAGATGTTTTAGAGCAAGTAGTTGCTTTGACTGCCTTTATTCCTTTATTAATTGATACAGGTGGAAATGTAGGAGCGCAATCTTCCACTGTAGTTATCAGAGGTTTGAATACTAAAGAAGTTGAAGTAAATAAAGCATTTAATATAATGCAACGCGAGCTAATAGCTGGGGCTATGCTAGGAGTTATGCTAGGTTTAGTAGTGACTATATGGGCTTATTTTATTCAAGGAAATCTTGCTGTAGCAATGGCTGTAGGTATTAGTTTATGTGCTATCTCATTAATAGCTTCATTGGCAGGTTCTGCTTTACCATTTTTATTCCGTTCTTTAGGTTTAGACCCTGCATTGATGTCTGCTCCATTTATCACCACTGCAGTTGATGTTTTAGGGGTATTAATTTATTTAAATGTTGCTCGATGGATTTTGAGATTGTAAGATTAACTTGGGTTTGATCCCCCCAACTTGAACGCGAGTTCGGGGGGATAAGAGGGGATTTTAAGCTATAAAGCCACGTTTCACATTACCTTCTCTTTGGTCAACAATTTCCACTACTGCATCATTACTGTCAACGGTTTTATCTGTATATGCTTGGGTGTCTCGATTCATATGAGCTAAACCTATATCAGTACTACGGCGCCCATTTGATATATCGTATACGTTCCAGCCGCGAATTCCACTAGTTTGCAAAATGGAGCCAGCACGGTCGATTTCCTTTTGAGAACCTTCAAGCATCACCAAGTAATCACCACGAGATATTTGTTCCGAGTACAGTTGAGCATCTTCTTCTGGAATGCCGGCGCCTGTTAACGCACCGACTAAAGCACCACCAGCAGCCCCGATACCAGCACCAGCAAGAGTTGTAGCTATCGTACCTGCTGCAAGAAATGGACCAATACCAGGAATAATCAAAGCTTCTAAACCTACTAGTAAACCACCGACACCGCCTAATACTGTACCCGTTACTGCACCAATACCAGCACCTTCTTGTGCCTCATTATCGCCACGGTCGGTCATTATCGAGGCGCCACCTATGCTTTCACTACGGTCAGAATCTTTTGCTAGTACAGAAACTCTATCCATCGCAAAACCAGAACTTCTAAGCTGGTTTAGAGCTTTTTCAGCTTTTTGTTTGCTTGAGAATGTACCAATTGCTCGAAAATTTGGTTCCATCACCATATTTCTCCCTTTGTTGATTTGAACTGCTTGACTATCTTTAGTTTTGATAATTAAAGTGAATAGAAAGTGACAAATGTAATCTTAATTGTTCACAAATTATCGCCGTCTCACAGTTCCATCTGGCATAATCGTATCTTTGTGAATAAAATGTGAGTAAATTTAATTTTAATACTACTAAAATAAATCCCCCCTAGCCCCCCTTAATAAGGGGGGAACAAGAAGCCTCTGGAAGCCTTGTTGGGAGGAATTAAATCTCCTTATTAGCCCCCCTTATTAAGGGGGGTTGGGGGGATTAAAAATTCTTTTATTTATATCTAGCGATACATGCTTTTGTAATGATATAACACTAATCACGTACTTCCTCTAAATTGTAAATTAGTAGGCGCCACAGGTTCAATATCATAATCACAACCACCAACTTGATTCGTTCGCAGCACCCATACCATTGCTCCTTGCTCAATAAAAATTGTGGCAACAGTATCGCTAGTAAGACGAGGTAATATAGTCCTAAAGCTTCCAATTGCTCGAAGTATATGTTTGAGAGGACGCTCTTCTAAACTCACTCCAAATGTGTATTCATGATTTTCCCAATCGGGGCGAAGATTATTAAATGGAAGTAGTTTACGTTTGAGGCGATAATTAAGCTGAACTAATTGCTCGAGTCGTTCAGTTTGTTCAGGGAAATTTCTTAACCAGTTTTGCAAAGTGGCAGGATTAGATTTGATATTTGTTTCCAACTGCTGAACACTCCCATAAAGTGCTTGGTTAGCATCCTGAACACAGTTATTTGCAGGCGTAACGTAAGTACCACCCGTTCCATTACCAATGCGATAACGCGCGCTCATAGCTTCTAGATGTCGCATCAAATTTATTAAAACTGAGCGCTGACCCTCACTGACTTCATATTCTTGTGTGAAAGCATCAAGTTTTATCAATAAATCTACTACAGGGCGAGTGCCTAACCACCCAAATTGACGGTCGCCCATAAAACGTGACCAGTGAATAGCTCCAGAAATAATACCTTCATGATTGTGAGTGTATACCTGATAATACTTGATATCAAACCTTAACTCATCGCAAAGTGGTTCCCACACAACTTGAGCAATGCCATAGGCAAAATGTCCAAAATAAAGGGGACCTTTGGTGGCTTTTTCTTGCTTTTTGCCACCAATACCACCGTAAACATGAATCACCAAAGCATAATCGTCATTGCGCCAAGCTTCAACGGGTTGATTTTGTTGTTGAGGCGCCAGTAAAGTAGATGATATGTGTCCCTTTTGGGTTTTTATATCTGCCCAAGATTGGTGTTTTAAATAGTGGAGTGCAGGTTTTTCCCCGTGAATTACTTGATTTGGTTCAACACGTAGTAAAGCGCGCGGAGCAATTGCTTGTACTACAAATATCCCATTAATATCATTGGCGCCATAGATATACCAACCTGTTTCATTTAGAGGAGACTTTTCAAGGCAATTGGTAGTAGAAGGATGAATACCTTGCTGATTTGGTATTACATGAGGTAGTTTTATTGTTTCTGAGACACCATCAAACTGACGTGAAGCGCGATTAAAATGAACTACCCGAAATTCTTCTGGTGGATTGTTATGAGTATCTAAGGGTTGTAAAAATTTAACTAAACTATAAAACCGTCCAGTAATTTGAGTAGGTTCTTGGGAAATATACAGATTTGTACGGTATTCATTTTGACTATCTGTTTCTTCAATTACCACAGGTTCAGGTAACATGACAATTACATCATCATTCGGTCTTGCACCTGCTAATGATTCTAAAGGATTTAAGGAGCGCCAATGATTTATTCGCTCAGGATGTACTCGTCCTTGTTTGCTACTGTACTCTGCATCAGCATTAAAATGAACATCTTTACTAATTGCACGAACATAAGCTTGAACATCTGAGTCATTGCTCCACCTTAAGTTTACAATCTGTCCAACGAGGCGCCGATACTCAGAATCAGCGTGGTAAACTTCAAATAATGCACCTTGAACATTAAAGCGTTCTTCAGATGACGGTAAAATTAATCGCCCCATCCAGGTTGCAATTGGTCGATATAATTCAGACGAAACGACTTGATTGATGGGATAATTACTTGGTTGGTTAAATGCTGCTTGCTGATAGCGTTCGTAATCACTAATTTTTTGTTTTTGAGTTAGTTTCATAGGTAATGTACCACTGATAATTTTTATTACCCAGTCAATTGTTTGCTGCAAAAAGCTCCGACCATCGGGTAAAAACTCATTTGGATCCATTAATCCACCAGGTAGCTGATGACCTACCGCACCAAGTGATATAAAACTAATTTTACCTTTACGCTTGGCACGATTCCAGTAAGATAAAAAGAATATTGGCCATCGTCCTGGAAACATAGATGAACCTATTCGCTCAACAGTGTCTTTATCTCCTACCAAATGATATAAATGGGTAAGACGCATAACATTAACATTGGCACTCATAACTCCCGCTAAAGATATCAGTTCGATTGGTGCATTCAGAGCTTGCCTGAGAAAAGGAGCTGCTCCTGCTCCCATTTGTCCACCACCGCTAAAACCAATTAATGTAATAGGAACACCAGTATTAGGCTGATAACCTTTCTCTAATAAACTTTTGTAAATTACTTTGGCAATGCCAAAATTATAAATTTGTCCATAGCGTTGATCCGCAGAAACCGCGACAACTAATACATTACGAAGGTTAACAAAAAAACCTAATAGACTAGCAGGATTTTTTACTTGCAACCGATTCGCCCAACGCCAGAAAATAGCTAGAGGACGATTGCCAGTCAACGGTTTATTACGAACTGAGTAAGGCATTATACCGTCAATTAGCAAAACATCTTGTGGTAGTGCAAGTGCTAACTTCTCAAGAAACTCTTGAATATCTGGCAAATACTCAAAGGTTGACTGACCAACGCCATCGAGATAAACAATATATCTAGAAATTTTTTGAGGAGTAGGAGTAACTTTTACATCTGACTTCCAATTCTCTTTGCTATCATCAATTTCATCAGAGTACCAACCAGCCCACCACCCCAAAGCTTCTAACGGCGCCAGTAGTGCAGCAACAACAATACCTATAAAGCCAATCCAAAACAAATCAAATACTAACTTTGGTATACTACCCAAATCAGCAGACCAACCAAACCACCAATTTTGTACGGGAGACAAAATCAGCATTACCACAAATGTAATACAACCTAGCGTGAAAAGACCAATTATTTGCTGTTGGTGTCGTGACCGAGAAGACTTTTCTTGTTTTTGTCTAGATGAACTAGAAGCCGAATTACCCCAAGAGAGTAATCTTTGTTGCATCATTGCAAACACAGCTTGGGGGCGCCTGACAAGTTGAACTCCAGCGACTTGATCTACTAACCAATTTCCACACTCTGCTAATGGTTGTCCAATAGTATTTTGTAATATCTGTAAAGTAAACCACCCAAATCCAACTGCTGCAAATGCCTGCCATGTACTAGTGTCAAGTACAACAGACAAACCAACCACCATTGCAAGTAAACTCCACAAAGAGAGTAGTGTTAAAATTGGCACTCCAAAATAAGGTATTGCACCTAAAAAGCTAAATATTAATGGTGCATAGCTAAACCCTAAAATTTTAGCAATGGTTCTAAAAGGAGCATGATTAATAAATGGGCTAAAACTAATGACACTAGTGCTGCAAACGAGAAAAAAGTAACCCATTGCAAATAAAATAGCACCAACAATTAAGCAAAGAATAAACCGTAGCGGCTTGACGCGGTTCACAAATAAAACAATACTTTGTGCGACTTCTTGAGATAAACCTGCCGCTAAAACTATTATTAGTGCAATAGTTGCATCAACCCTCTGAGCATAAATTTGCTCAAACGCGCTCTTGTTGAGGGCAAGGACTGCTCCTAATAGTTCCCAAAATCGGTTGAACTCTGCTTCGGTCATAACAATAAATAGTTTGCAGTGTCAGAGAAATAAATCTCATTTTTGATAAAAGAGAATTGAACTTAGTAATATTTTTTTCAATAACTAACATCTTAACAATATAAAATTATTTGACATCTACCCAAGTATATATTTGAATGTATTGCTTTTGTGATATTTTTCAATATTCAATAATTTTTTAGTAAATAACTATATTGTCACTTTCTACTCATATTTATCTTTAATACTAAGAATAAGCGTTTTCATTTAACATCCCTCACTTAAAGTTGTAGTTTATCAAATACGAGTTATTGATAGACTACATTTCCTAAAAATTTTTAAAAATGTACGCTTCACTCATCTAACTAACGAATCAGGATCTGTTATGATTAATCGTCTTCTCACACAAACCTTGTCTGTACTTGGCATTACCTCTGCTATTGTTGCTTCCAGCATGTTACAAGCAAATGCTCAAGAAATTCAAAAAGTAAGTAATGCAAACCCAAGCACAAAAGCCGCTGATTTACTCGTTCAGACAACCTATCCTCAAGCTCCAACTCCTACTCAGCAACAAACTCCTTATCAAACACCAACTCAAACTCCAACCGAAATTCAGCAGCAAACTCCAACTCAAGCTCCATTTGTTTCTCCCGGAAGAGCGACTCGCGGAGGCTCTAGTTACATAGGAGTTGGTGGTAATCTCGGTATTGCAGGTGAAACAACATTGAGCGAAGGGTCTTTCGCTGTTATCAGTAAAATTGGATTGACCAATAGTTTGTCAGTGCGTCCTGCTGCTTTAATTGGCGACAATGCGACTTTTCTTGTTCCCATAACTCTAGACTTTCCAATTGAAACAATAACAAACACTGGACAAACCCAAATCAGCGCTTCTCCTTATGTAGGCGCCGGAGTGTCGGTATCAACGGCGGATGATAGCAACGTTGGTTTTCTGATTTCTGGTGGTTTAGATGTACCAGTTGCAGAACAATTAACAGCCAATGCGGCTTTAAATGTGAGCTTTTTAGATGACACCAATGTTGGCTTACTATTGGGTGTTGGCTATAACTTCTAACCTATATAGTGACTGCTATATGGGCGACAGCAACGTAGCAGTCACTTTTAAATCACATTTAATTTTTATACTAAGCAGATAAAATAACGATTGTTTCTACAGTTTTAGGACTATTTGTAAAAAATGTTTATTAATCATCAAAATTGGATAGAAGAATGCTGGAATCTTCTTGATAAATCCATCATTTATTACCAGGAAAAACCTGTAGGTAACAAAGCTGCTCAAGACCCAACTCTAAAAGCACTCAACTATGACCAGTGCTTTATTCGTGATTTTGTGCCGTCAGCATTGTTATTTTTGATGCATGGTAAAACAGATATTGTGCGTAACTTTTTGGATATTACCTTAAAGTTACAAAGTCATGAAAAAGAAATGGATTGCTTTCAACCTGGACCCGGTTTAATGCCTGCCAGTTTTAAGGTAGTATTTAATGGAGAAGAATTTTTAAGCGCTGATTTTGGAGAACACGCGATTGGTCGTGTCCCTCCTGTTGATTCTTGCTTATGGTGGATTCTTATATTAAGAGCATATTGTAGAGCAACAGGTGATTTGAGCTTTGCCCATCAACCAAAATATCAAGAAGGAATAAAGCTAATTCTCGATTTATGCTTGGCACATCGGTTTGCAATGTATCCTACGCTATTAGTTCCTGATGGCGCCTTTATGATTGACCGTCGGATGGGAGTATCGGGACATCCCTTAGAAATTCAAGTATTATTTTATACGGCTTTACGTGCAGCGCGTGAGTTAATTTTACAGAATGAAGACAAACATTATCACCGTATTGAACAGCGATTAAGTACACTAAGTTACCACGTCCGTGAGTATTACTGGATAAATTTGCAACGTTTAAATGAAATTTATCGCTATGAAAGTGAAGAGTTTGGTAAAGAAGTTGCAAATAAATTTAATATTTACGCAGAATCTATTCCCGATTGGTTAACTGAGTGGTTGCCAGAAAATGGAGGATACTTAGCAGGTAATCTTGGGCCCGGATTAATGGATTTTCGCTTTTTCGCTTTGGGTAATTTAATGGCTATCTTGACTTCTTTAGCTAGCAAAGAAGAAGCTAATAGTATTATGAATCTATTTGAGCAACGCTGGCATAATTTAATTGGTTTTATGCCTGTAAAAATTTGCTTTCCTGCTTTAGAAGGTTTAGAGTGGCGAATCGTTACAGGATGTGACCCTAAAAATACTCCTTGGTCTTACCATAATGGAGGTAACTGGCCAGTTTTACTTTGGCTTTTTGTTGCAGCAGCACAAAAAACAGGTCGAGTAGACTTAGCTGAACGAGCAATAAAAATTGCTGAAAATCGTTTAATAATCGATAAATTTCCTGAATATTACGACGGTAGAAATGGTCGCTTGATAGGAAAAGAATCTAGAACTTTTCAAACCTGGACAATAGCAGGTTTATTAGCTGCGAAAGAATTTATAGATAATTCTCACAACTTAAAGTTAATTAGTTTTGACGAGATTGCTATAAGTCCTGGTTGTAGTATGTAGTTTCTTTAAGAAAAATATTGTTTACCAATTAAATCTAACAGACTTACTTCAATAGGAAGATGAAAGTAACTAGAATCAGATTTGTAATATAAAGTAATTCAATAGCAAAGGAATATTATTATGGTGCTTTTCAGATTGCACGACTTTGACGCAACTTTTCATAAAAATGTTGGTGAACATAACATCAACAACTATGATGTTTACTCAGACATTAGAGATGATAAAGTCGGCAGTATTAAAGACGTTTTAGTCGATGAGGCAGGTAGTCTACGTTATTTAGTTATAGATACAGCCTTTTGGGTACAAGGTAAGCATGTATTACTGCCAATTGGGCGCTGTCGTGTAGATGATACGAATCGTCGCGTTTACGCCAAAGGATTAACAAGAGAGCAAGTTCAGTATTTACCTGAGTATGATGAGTTGGAGCAGGTAAATTATGATTATGAAGAAAAAGTGCGTAAGGTGTACCGCAATATCTATGTACAGGCGCCTTTAGAAACGATGACACCATTAGAGACAGAGATACCTTTAGAAGCACCAGTAGCTTTAGACTCTGATTTTATCAATAATCAGCAACAAGAACGCACCATCCATAAAGAAATACCAGCTTTTGCAGAACCATTACAACCAATTCCACAACCAGTGGCGCCGCAACCTGTAAACAACCGCGAAACTTACGTTTATCAGCAAGAGCCAGATTTGTATGAAATGAATGAACACGAGCATAATACGCTCAGATTATACGAAGAGCGGTTAATTGCCAATAAGCAACGTGTAAAAACAGGAGAGGTAACGCTTGGAAAACACGTTGAAACTGAAACTGTAAACGTTACAGTACCAGTTGAGAAAGAGCGAGTCATCGTTGAGCGCATTACACCCATAGATACTGCCAGAGTCGCTTCTACCAATGAAACAGCTTTCAAGAATAAAGAAGTTGTACGCATGGATATCTACGAAGAAACTCCTGAAATTCAAAAACAAGCTGTAGTTAAAGAAGAAGTCAGAGTTAAAAAGGTTGTAGAGCAAGACACAGTTCAAGCTACTGAACAAGTTCGTCGAGAAGAGTTAGATATTAACACTCTTAATGACAAAATATAGGCAACGGATGATGAACGGATGTAATGGATGGTAATTTTTAATAACTCATCCGTTACATCCGTTGTATCCGTTGCCAATTTGTTTAATAATTGAATAGCTAGCTTAAAAAATATTAGTTTTGCATTAACATTTGTACTGCTATGTTGTACTGATGTTCTATATCCTTACAGTCCTCCTTGCAAGAAACTGCTTCATTGCTACCTTGTAAAATCATATCAGCATGGCGCCGTAGTGCTTCTTTTTGTTCGGGGTGATGGGTAAAATTGGCGATACAAGCTATAGCTTCTAACAAGCGAATCGTTACTGCCACATCTGAAGTACTATATTGGCGAATTTGATTGAAAGCTGCATCTGTTAACTTTGCAAATGTTACTGGTTCAGCAATTACGCGCAAATTGTTGTTTTTATCGTAGCGGTAAGAAGAAGGAATATCTCTTTGAGCAAAATTAGAAAGTCCAGCACTGAGTCTGTCGATACAGCGAATTGCAGTAAATGGGTCGTTTATACCAGGAGAAATAGCACGAAGCGCAATTTCAACTAACTGATTAATAGGAAATTCTACATCTTGCTGTTCGGTACGTTCTTTACCAAAAAGAAACGTATCGTTAATTTTTTCTGTTAATTTATGATTTACACGTTCCCCAGGAAAAATTTTAACCAAACTGGCGCCTTCAACAACAAACTTTCCCGGTCGAGTTAAAATTTTTACAATTATATTATACTGACAAGCAATCTGTATTAATTCTTCGTCATCAATTCCTTGCACATAACCATTTCTAGTAGCTTTGATTGGATAAGCTTCTTCTTCAAAGTTTGCTGGTATTTCTGTAATATATTGATTATCGTTTATACTATGTCCAATTCTTTGGGGAAACAATCGCTCAATTGCACGGTGTAATTCATCACTAGCACTTTTGATAACGTGTGATGCCTGAATAATAGTTGATGCGTGATCTATAAAGTAAATCAGTACGCCAATACATATAAAAGCTAGCACCATGCCAACTGTTACCGAAAGTGGCGGCACAAAAATATCGTAGCCCTCTGCGCGGATAGTTCGCAGTACAAGTAAACAGTAAACAAAGGTAGAAATAAACGTGCCTAACACTACTTGATTACCTGTATCCTGCATAAAATTACGCAGCAGTCGCGGACCAAAATTAGAAGCGGCAAGTTGGAGAGCAACAATTGTAATTGAAAAGGCTGTACCAGTAACAGTCATTATGGAACCAGCAACGGTTGAAAGTAAGGCTCTAGCTCCATCCGGGCCACCAGAATAAATCCAGCCCCACTCCTTTATTACCCCATAATTACCAGCACGGTCTATTCTTAACATCATCACTGCTAGACCAACAGATACAATTGCCATAAGCGTGGGCACAAACCAGTAGCTTGAATGAAGCGTGTCCCAAAGTTTACTTAACTTGATGTTTTTCATAGGTTATCGTACTCAATACGACGATTATCAAAAGCTGTGTTTACCTGCACAGAATTTGTGAACAATTCTGAGTTGGGAATAACAATTCGGCGCCCATCATAAGTTCTAATCGTTGTTGCTCGTGTCTCGATATTTTCTACCGTTCCCTCAAAATTCTTAAACACGATTTGGTCATCGATTCGGAATGGTTCTGTCAATAAAATCAAAATACCTGCAAGAAAGTTTTGAAGAATATCTCGAAACGCGAAGCCGAAAGCAACCCCGCTAATTCCTAACAGTTGGACTAAATCACCTGCTCGCAATGTGGGAATTACAATTGTCAGCGATATAAATAAGCCTACTAACACTGTAATTCCTTGCGCTAACCGCCCTAATACCATTCCCAAATTTCTAGCATGACGGCGGTTGCGAGTTAAACGTCTAACTACTTGTTTAATTGTTCTCGCAATATAGAAAAAAATAGCAAAGACAATTATTGCTAACACAATATTAGGCAGCAAGACAATAAAACCATTTATCATCGCCTCAACTTTGTCCCAAGCTGTAGATATTTCTGCCTTCATAATTTATTTTTTATCAATCTTTACCAACTTTAATTAATAATTGATAGACTTGAATCTATCTAAGGGCATTTAGCTAATGTTACGTTAGGATAATTATTTTTTTAAAAGTGATATGGTATTGATATGCTCCCGTCAGTATTGTTCTGGTGGGCATTACTTTTGTTAGGTAGTTAGGTAGGGTGGGCAGTGCTAGCCCGCGTCTTGGTGGATAAAATATTGGAATAAAAACTACTATTTCCTCTGTGTTCTCTGCGCCTCTGTGGTAAAAAACATTATTTATTTCACCACAGAGACACGGAGAGCGCAGAGAGAAAGCAAGATTTTACCACTATAAAACTACAATTTATGAGTCACCAAGACGCGGGCTAGGTGGGCAGTACCCACCTTACAAATACGTGTATTTATTTAGACGCTAGGGTATCTTCAACGACAATTACAGGAATGGTACTAGATTCAATCACAGCTTGCGAAACTGAACCAATAAGTACCTGCTCCCAAGCTTGATGTCCTCGTTTCCCCATCACAATTTCTGATGCTTGATAATCAATTGCTGCTTGTACTATTTGTTCTGGCACAGACCCGGTTAACGTTACAAATTTATACCGAATATCTGAAAGTAGTTGCTCAGTTGATAAGCGCAATTTTTCAACAGATTCGGCTTGTGCAACATTAATAATATGCAAGACAATTACTTCTGCATCGCTACGACGAGCTAAGGCAGCAGTTTTTGTTAACACTTGGGTAGATGTAGAAGAAGTATCAACTGCAGCTAACAATATTACGCGCGTAGAAACTGTTACTTTTGTTGGGTCAACTTCGCCACGTTGTAATAACTTGGGAGCAAAAGTCGGTATTGCCCAAGCTCCGAGCGGTGCAGTGACTAAAATCGAAAGTGCTGCAACTGCCAAAATTGTATCTCCTCCCTCAATTCCACGAGCTAAAGGAATGGCGCCAATTGCCGCTTGTACTGTGGCTTTCGCTGAATTTCCTGGTAAGAGGAATAGCCGTTCTCGCCAATTCCAATTACTCCCCAAGGTTGACAAATACCAGCCTAACATTCGACCGATTAATGTACCAACAGCCAGAATGAAAAGTCCAGGTAATAAAATATTACCTAATACCTTTAGCTCAATACTGGCGCCCAGTAATACAAACAAAAATATTTCAGCAACAATCCATAAATTATCAAATCCCAATCGTAACCTTCGCGCCAACGGTGCATCAAATTCAATCAGGAAAAACCCCATTGCCATGACGGCTAAATATCCAGAATAATAAGCCCAATATTGAGGTAAAATAACTAAAAATAAAGCTGTGCAAGCAGCAATTAAAGTATCTTGTACAGCATTTTGTGTCCACTTTTGTACTAAAAACCACACAAGCAAACGAGCTACAAGGTAGCCAATTAAAAGACCTAAAACAATCTCTCGTAAAACTTGAATAGGCATAAACTGCCACGCTGTTAACGTCAATCCCCCTAGAAGGGTAATATTTTGAGCATTGCCTTGTGCTAAAAAATCTACCAACAAGCCAAATACTAAAAGCAGTAGTACATCAGAAAGAGCGCTTCCAGTTAAAATTGCATCGGGAATACCTTTAGTAACTCCCCACCCCAAACTTTTGAGTTTTAGCATTGCTGGGACAATCACTGCTGGAGATTCTGCCCCAATAATACAACCAAGCAGTAAACCTGTGAGAAAATCAAAGTGAAATAGCGGTATTGCGATGAGTGCAATTGCAATTGCTTCAGTTGTTGCTGGCAAAAATCCTAACCTGAGTGCAACTGTACCCTGTTGTTTGAGCTTTTCTCTGTCTAAACCCAGTCCCGCTTTCATCAAAATAATCATTACAGCAACTGTTCGCAAGTTCGAGGCAGTTGCGAGAATATCTGGATGGATGATATTAGCGACTTGAGGACCAAGCATTATACCAGCTAAAATCATACCAATCAGCCCAGGAGCGCTAAACCGTCGCGCTATCTGACCGACAAAAAAACCCGCTAATAAAATAAAAACTACACTTAGTAACATGACGTGACTCTCAAAATAATGGTTGTTGAGAAACTTGTTAACAAGAGAGTCAGGTAATGTTTACACATAGCCCTACTATCCTGCTACAAGTAGAGGAAAGTAGGAGCTATCAGCCTTTTATTATATTTAATGGCGGTTAATGGCAAGCTCCATTGCCCAGATATTAATCTAATTAATTATTCTACATGTTTATACTTTCCACGGGTAGAAATTGAACTTTTGTCATGCTGAACGGAGCGAAACGCAGTGAAGCATCTCGGAGATTCTTCGCTTCGCTCAGAATGACAGTTTCAACCCGTTTGCAGTATACTTGCTATACGAGGCAGTCGGCGCCAAAATTTATTCATTTAGATAATATTAATGTACTTATTAGTATCTAATACTTGGTAAAAATACTAAATCAGTAATTTCACCCACAATTAAACCAAATGCAGCAAAAAATGTTAAAATCCAAAATGTATCAGTTTTATCAAAGCCTCCTAAACGCATTTCTAATTCTGCTAAAAGTGTAGTCGAAAGTGGAATAAATATAAGAGTCCACAACATTGACCAAATTACTGCCAAGGCAATTGATATACTCGCAATAAAACTTATAAATAAAACAGCTAGCCAACCTTGAGAAGAAAAAGTTATTAAACTTTCGAGTATAGGATTAGTTTTACTTGCTATATATAAAACTACTAATGCTATAAAAATTCCTACCAGCCAAACAATGTGATGAGCAGATAAATACCATCCTACAAGAGTGTAACCTAGACACATTAACAATAAAGATGACCAAGAAAATCGATTTAAAAATTCAATATTCATAACCCATTACCATAAAGTTTATTAGTATTAGATTAGCAGGTGCCTCTTGGCAGCTACTAATTCAATCGTGTTATCATGATTACAAATAAATGTGAATACAATATGACTATTGTTCAGGTGGCGCCGACTCTTCCAATGGACGGATAATAGCAGGAGCAGGCGTTGCTTGTGGTTGGAAAATAGCCTGTAACGCTTGTTGTAAAGTTTGAGTCATAACTATTCTATTTTCATAAGCAACAACAACTCTAACTAAAGTAGGTAAACTATTTTGAGTTGCTTCTAAATAAATTGGCTCGACATAAAGCAAAGACTGCTCAATGGGAACTATTAACAAATTACCTTGAATTGCTCTTGAACCTTGACGATTCCATAAAGAAATTTGCTGAGAAATTATTGGGTCTTGATTAATACGAGCTTCAATTTGTTCCGTTCCATAAACTAAGCGCTCTTTTGGAAATTCATATAAAAGTAACTTACCATAGTTTTCTCCATCTGCCCGTGCAGCTAACCAAGCAATTAAATTAGTTCTTCCGCGAGGATTATAAGGTATGAGTAATATAAATTCTTCAAACGGTACAGCAGGTAAACTAGTAATTAAAAAGTAAGGTTCAACTTGACGAGGTTCATTACCATAAATTTCGTTGGGAATTTGCCATTGGTCTTCCCGGTTATAAAATACTTGGGTGTCTGTCATGTGATAAGTCATTAACCGCTCAGATTGAATTTTAAAATAATCTACAGGGTAGCGAATATGCCTACGAAGATTTGTTGGCATTTGACTAAGCGGTTTAAACATACCTCCAAATATTTTCTGCCACGATGCAATTATTGGGTCACTAGTATCGGCAACATAAAAGTTTACTGAGCCATTATAAGCATCAATAACAACTTTAACCGAGTTGCGAATGTAGTTTATATCATCTACACTGGTATCAGAATAAGGATAGTGTTCGCTAGTGGTGTAAGCATCAACAACCCAGTAAAGATAATTTTGCTCAGAACTAAATCCTTGCTGATTATCAGGAACAGTATCAGCCGTTACTAAATATGGGTCACTGTCGTATCGTAAAAAGGGAGCAATCGCTCGAATTCGTTCATTTATATTACGGCGAAATAAAACTTCTGTTTGGGGTAAAAATTCTCGTGTTAGTAGTATTCGCCAATCTTTAAAATAAATTGCAAATAGTAATTTTTTCCAGGGTGAATTAATATTGATTCCACCTTTTCCGCTGTAAACGTTGTACACGTTTTCGCTACCACTTGGATAATCAAATTCTTTTACGCGCGTTCCAGTCATTACATAAGTATTAGTAATTTCACCGAAATATATACGGGGTTGCCCAATTGGGATACTAGCGCGAATTGACTCACTGGAAGTGGAAAGCGCATTACCTTCACCACCAATATCTTTGATAAAATACTCTGGAAGCCCACCTGCACCTACTACATTTACTGGACTCAATGTAAATCCATAACCATGAGTATAAATTAAATGACGGTTAATCCAGGTTTGAGCTTCTTGAGGTACGGCATTATAATCTAATTCTCGTGCTGCAATTAATACCTGGCGCCGTTCTGTTGTCTCGTTAGTGTTTAATTCATCTGCTGGGGGTTTTTGTGGAGCAGCAGGTCTACGAGTCGTTACGTCTGTTTGCAAAGTGTAGCGGTCGATATCAGCATCGGGAAATTGATAGTAAGGTCGAATTTGTTGTAATTCGCGGTTGGTTTGTAATAGTGGCCGCTCGTCCCACAAACGAATATTACGAATAGTTAAATCATTGGCGGCAATATCAGCTTCTGTTAATTGTCCTTGTGGGTTAAAAGTTGTTGCATTAATTGTATCTAAATTGAATGCTTGTCTAGTCAAAGCTATAGTACGCTGAATGTAAGGTTGCTCCCTTGCTAATTCGTTTGGTTGAACAATCAAATACTGCACTATACTTGGTACGACAATACCACCAATAGCCAGCACCGCAAAAATTCCTAACCCGTGAAACAGTAATCTACTAAAAAATGATTTATGGCGCCAGAAAATAGACCGCAGTATTAAATACACTGCAATTATTAATGCGAAGATACTCAAAACATTGTAGGCTGGTAATTGCACCGTCACATCTGTGTAACTGGCGCCGTAAGTTACCCCACGAGGAGAATATACTAGTTCGTAGCGACTTAACCAGTAGGCAAAGGCGACTACCAACATTACAAAGGCACCATTAATACATATATGGCGTCGTTGCTTTGACGAAAAGCCAGGAAAAAATCCCTGGCTAACGCTATTTCCTGATAATAGATAAGTTAAAGCGACTGCAATGAAGTTATATGTGAATAATCCAATTATCCACAGTCCCAACATTTCCCAAATAGGAATATTAAATATGTAAAAGCTGATATCTTTATTAAATAAAGGCTCTGTACTGTTAAATGAAGTGCTATTAAAATATTGCAGTACTTTTCCCCAATTAGAGCTAAATATCATTCCCAGCACAATGCTTAATAAAATTGCAAACGCATTCAGTAAAAAACGAGGATAAACTAAAAATGCAACTGCACTTGCTACAATTATAACAATAGACCAAATTTGAGCAGCTATTAATTTTCCTATTTGCAATATTTCTTCAAATCTAAAGCTGGTTGGAATTGTCGGGGTAATCAATACACGTTTAAAATCTATATTAAATTGTTGTGATATAGTTATTTGCCCATAAAAAAATAATAATATAGCTAGTAATAAACTGAGTCCAATAACTATAGGTAGTAGCCACCTAAATTTTAGAGGATATTCACCTTTTTTTGTATCATTTGATAGAGTTGATGTCACTACCGAGTAGTTATTATTGACTGTTGTATTATAGTACTTAGGATTTTGATAATTTTTCGTATGTGCATTATCTAATATTGGTGAAGGGTGTTTTTGTTTCTGAGCAATAGACAGATTTTTTAGCAAATACCATACACTAATGCCAGACACCACTACCCACAAAAGTGCCTGAGTTATCAATCTAAGCCAAAATACTGATAGATAACCGATTTCTTGAAACCAAAGTATTTCTGCTACTAGGCGAGAAGTCAATTCCAAAAGTAGCACAAAGCCAAGGATATATAGAAATATTTTTAGAATGCGCTGGCCCACAGTGATTTTTTCACAAAAAACTTGTAAAATTTATTGTACATCATATTGTATTTATAATCATATTTAACTACGACTTACGCAAAGAAACCTGGTTTCTACACAAAATCGTCATTTTTTTTACATGCTATCAATGAAGAAACCAGGTTTCTAGGTTTTCATGCGTAAGTCCTGTTAACAAAACTTCAATTATTCTTATATTAAATTAACTTTTCTTAAAAAATCTTTCTTTAGGTAGATGAACTTTACATGTTGATACTAGCCGGTAGGATTTAGACGATTAGCTAAAATAGCTACCGGAATCATCAGCAAAACCGGAATAAAACAGATAAGCAACTGAATTAAATTTAAAGGAGCAGTTGCAAACAAGGTATTCATAACATCCCACTGGCTAAAGACTATTTGCAAGATAATTGAGGCAAAAAACCCCAGTGCAAAGAAAGAGCTTCCCCACTGGCTGATAGTTAACAGATAAACTATTCTCACGAGAATTAAAGCTTGAATAGCCATTGTTCGAGCAACAGCTACATCTAAAAATGTACGATATGCCCATTCAAACATCCCAAAAACCACAATCCAGTTAAATACAGAGACTAGCAAAAGGCGCCATAGTAATTTTTTTGACAGCAAAGCTTCGCTCCAATTGCGTAGAGGCTGTTTCATTAAATCGTTAGATTTTGGTTCAAATGCTAATGAAACTGTCATAATAACGTTAACTATGCTTAACCAGAGAATTTGTATCGGTAAGATAGGCAATTGCAAACTCACTAGTACAGCAATAAAAACTGTCATTGACTCGCTACTACAAACAGGTAATATAAAGGCTATAGCTTTGTGCAAGTTCTGATAAATGCTTTGTCCTTCTTCAACAGCAGTTGTAATCGAAGCAAAGTTATCATCCATTAACAATATATCAGCAGCTTCTTTAGCAACGTCTGTCCCTGCCTTCCCCATTACAATAGCAATATCTGCCAGTTTTAATACCAGAGCATCATTCACCGAATTTCCAGTTACAGCTACAATTTCACCTTTAGCTTGTAATGCCTTAACAAGATGTAATTTCTGCTCAGGTTCAACTCTAGCAAACACTACGCCAGTTTCTGCTGCTGCTTCTAATTTTGCATCATTCATAACTGCAAGTTCTTGCCCCTTGAATGCAGTTATTTCACCATTTTTACCTAACCCTAATTTATAGCCAACTGCAACTGCTGTAATAATATCCTCTCCGGTCATCATCTGGACTTTTATTCCCGCAGAATGACAAAATTTAATTGCAGCGAATACTTCTTGTTTAGGTGCATCAATTATGGCTTGTAATCCCAGAAAAATTAAACCAGAAGTAATACTATCATGAGTTATAAAATTACAGTCACTTTCTACAACTTTTTTCGCAAAAGCAAGCACTCTTAATCCCTGCTTTGCCATCATTTCTGCTTCTTTTTCAATAAATGTACTGTTTAGGGGAACAAGATTTCCATTTTTATCCAACGTTTGCTTGCTACGACTCAGAATTGCCTCGACTGAGCCTTTAATATAAATTGTCTTATTAATTTTGTTATGATTACTTTGTACGTTGCTCATTCCATGCAAAGTTGCCATGTATTGATACTTTGCTTCAAAAGGAATGATGTTTAGTCTAGGCATTGCTTCTCTTTGCTTTGACTGACTTAACCCAGCCTTACGGGCAGAAACCACCAAAGCACCTTCTGTTGAGTCTCCCATTACAACCCATTGATTTCCTTTAGGTTCTAGATGAGAGTCATTACATAATAAACCTGAAACTAGGCATTCTCTCAAAGCAATGTGTGACTCATATTTGTTATCACTGCTGTTAGTTGTTACATCTGAATTGCCATTAGAATCAAAAATTGTTGTGCGTAAATCTGTATTATTATCTAGAAAACGCCCACCTAAATGTACTGGCTGCAAGTTACTTGACTGCCAAATTGTTCCTTTGAGATTATAACCAATTCCACCAACGGTATACTGCTGTTCACCAGCATAAATATACTTTACAGTCATTTGATTTTCTGTTAATATGCCTGTTTTATCAGAACATATGACTGTGGCGTTTATGAGTGAATCTATTGCTGGCAGTTTACGAATAATTATATGGCGCCGTGCCATTCGTTCTATTCCAATCGCGAAAATAATAGTGATCACCACAGGCAAACTATAAGGAATAGCACTCACAGAAGCCGCGACCGCCGCATTAAACATTTCACCCCAAGGTCTTCCTAATCCAATTCCAAATGCAAATGTAAAACTAGCTAATGATAAAATAATATAAGTTAAAATCTGACTAAATTTGTTTAACTTACGAGTTAAAGGTGTGTCCAAACTAGGACGCGCGGGAATTGGTTCAGAAATTAGCCTTAGCTGAGTATTATTACCAATATCTATAACAATACCGCTACCTTCCCCAAATGTGACAAAACTTCCAGCGTAAACTTTATTAGTTTGCTGTAACAGAGAAGTATTTTCGTTTACATCTAATAATTTTACATTTTTACTAACTGGTAAAGATTCTTTAGTCAAAGCAAATTGGTCAACTTGTAAGTTATTTGCACTTATTAAGCGTAAATCAGCTGGAACTTTATTACCAGATGCCAATAATACCAAGTCTCCTGGTGTTAATTCCTTAGCTGGAATGCAACACTTTTTACCGTCACGCACCACTACTGCTTTTGTAGTTAAACCTTGATTTAAAATAGATATTGTTTCTTCTGCTTTTAATTCTCGAATGTAACTAACAATTACGTTAATAACTATTACACCCAAAATAACCGCCGCATTTGTCCAATAGCCTGATACAATATTAATAAATCCTGCAATTAATAATATATAAAAAAACGGTTGCTTAGATTGTATAAGTAACCTTAGCCAAAGACTTGTAGGAGGTTTTGCTGTTAATTCATTAACTCCATACAATGCCTGTCTGGAGCTAATTTCTGTAGATTCTAATCCTTTTTGTAAATTTGTTTGCAATAAAGATGCAACTTCTTCCAGTTCAATGTGATGCCATTGAGTATCAGTAAGTGGATGTATACCAGTTACAGACTTCTCTATATTGATTGTTGCCATGTTACTCCTATAGACAATAGAATTAACAACATACATACTTCAAATTCAGGTAAGCTATAGAGCTATAGTTACCAAAGAAATATGAAAAATCGATTCCTGACTCAAGCCAAGAATCGATTCTTGGTGTTAAAAGAGTTATGAACCATAGTTTTATCAGTTATATGTTAATGCCGCCAAGTAAATAAATTTGGTAAAAATCGGGTAGGAATCGGGTAGTAATTATTTATGTACAAAAGCAAAATTAAAACTAGTAAAGATAAAAAATAAAAAAATCGATTCTTGTTTTATTTTCCTTACAAGAATCGATTGAATGTGAAATCGGAGTTATCAAGACACACAAATTATATACTTACAATTTACAACTAAATTGTGAAAAAAATAGGAAGAAATTGGGTAAAAGTTGAGTAAATACTGCTCGGCTAAGGAAAAAATCCCCCCAACCCCCCTTATTAAGGGGGGCTAAAAGCTGCTTTATTCCCCCCTTATTAAGGGGGGTTAGGGGGGATCGATTCCGAGAAAATCTCTTAACCGAGCAGTATTGAAAGTTGAGTAGATTCTAATTTAGTACATAATAAACTGTAAAATTTACAAAAAAAACAAAAATAGATTCTTGCTTGTAGGCAAGAACCAAAAACGTGTGTTCCCTTAATGTAACTAAATCACTTATAACTTTAGTTTAACTGTAAATAAGTCTAAAGATAGGGTAGAAATTGTGGAGAAATCGGGTAAATTGAATTAATTAAGACTAAAATTATAAAAATTGGTTCTTGCCTCTAAGCAAGAACCAAAGTGGGATGTGTATGTTGTCGAAGTTCAATCTAACCTGTTATTTCCAGGTTATTCTTGAAAAGTTGAGATTATAGGAAAAAAACGGGCAGAAATTGAGTAGAAGTTTAAAGTTAAAGTTGCTTCAGACGATAACCCAGTCCATGAACTGTTTCGATAAAGTCGTCAGGCGCCCCCACTTCTCTGAGTTTTTGGCGTAAACTTTTGATGTGGGACTTAACGGTGTCTTCGGTTGGAGAGTCTTCTATAGACCAAACTTGCTGGATAATACCCGGTCTGCTCAAAACACGACGACCGCTAGAAACGAGTAACTCTAGAATTGCGTATTCCTTCGGTGTCAGGTTTAACAGTTGCTCTTCATAGAAAACTTCATAGGTACTTTGATTGATACATAAGTTTCCCCAGGATAAACTTATTCCTGGTCGAGAGTTACCGCGACGTGAAAGTGCCCTGATACGTGCCATCAATTCACCTAAGTCAAACGGTTTAACCATATAGTCATCGGCGCCTGCATCTAGTCCAATAATTTTATCGGCGATAGTATCGCGAGCAGTAAGCATTAAAATGGGAACAGGCAAATTACGTGAGCGCAGTTTTTGACAAAACTTAATACCATCTAGCTTAGGCAACGTAATATCTAGCACAATTAAGTTATAATCAAATGTCTCCACGTAATTTAATGCGGCTTCTCCATCTTGCACAACATCTACCGTGTACTGACGATTTGTCAACGCTTCCGCTAGCATATCCGCTATTTGCACATCATCTTCAACAACTAAAATACGCATTTGAACCCAATATGTTAAATGTGAATTTGTATTTATAGATTACTAACATAAAAACAATATGAAATGGTCTGTAGAGGGAAAATGGATTGCAAGCGGTTTCGCGATGGCGATGACGGTTACTGGGTATGTTAGTTTTATTTCTTACCAAAATGCTACCAGATTAGCAGAAACTATTGTAAAAGTAAAAGAGACTCATGAAGTTATTGAGACTTTAGTTGGTGTCGTTGCTCATTTAAACGAAGCTGAATCGGGGCGAAGCGGTTATATACTTTTGGGAGATGACCAAGAATTACAGCGTTACAATCAAGCTATTCAAAAAATCAAGCCAAGAATCAAAATATTAGAAAAGCTATTTGCAGATGATTCCAATCAAAAGCAAAGATTAATCACACTAGAATCTTTACTGGCTCAAAGACTCGTGATATCTAATCAAACTATTCAATTATATAGAAAAAATCCCTCTTTACAAAAAAAACAAGCTCAGTTAGTGGCTGATAATAATCGTAACCGCAATGAAATTCAGCAACTTATTGAACAGATGCAAAGTCAAGAAGAACAAGCATTAGATGTATGGGTAAAACAATCTCAATCTAACATTCAGTCAAGAATGTTAATTGAAATTTTTGGAACTTTGTTAACATTTACTTTTCTTTTTGGTGTTTATGCTCAACTTTATCGACAATTAGTAAAACGTCAACAAGCAGAAGCGAAACAACTCCAACTTACAAAAGAAAAAGAATTAGGTGAACTCAAACTGCAATTTTTCTCAATGGCTTCTCATGAGTTTCGTACACCTTTAAGTATCATTTTGGGGTCGTCTCAACTTTTAGAAGAAAGTCTTCAACCATTTGTAGAAAAAAAGAAGCTAAAAAATCTCTACCGCATCCAAACTAATGCTCGATTAATGACTCAATTGCTCTCAGATATTTTGACTTTAGCAAGAGCAGAAGCCGGAAAATTAGAGTATAAACCTCAACTATTAGAAATGCAGAGTTTTTGCCTCAATTTAGTTGAAGATATGCAAACTTTAAGCGAATCTAGCCATGCAATTCAATTTGAAATGGAAGGTAGTGCAAGTAATGCATGGGTAGATGAAAAATTATTATATTCTATTTTAAGTAATTTGCTTTACAACGCTATTAAATATTCACCTCAAAGTCGAAATATTTATTTTAAATTAAAATGCCAAAATCAAGCTGTAATATTTCAGGTCAAAGATCAAGGAATTGGCATCTCTGAAACAACTCAACAGGAGATGTACGAACCTTTTCGACGAGGTGAAAATGCCTTGGGTATTCTTGGTACAGGACTGGGATTAGCAGTTGTAAAAAAATGTATAGAACTACATCAAGGACAAATTGATGTAGAAAGTAAAGAGGGGGTTGGCACTACTTTTACTGTTACTATTCCACAAAAAGCACAAAAATAGCAGTATTCGTTTTTGTAATACTAAGCAAAATGTTAAAAAATATACACTTCGTTGAGATAGCTTTTATGAGATATTAAATTAGTGCTAATCTTGATGATGTTTACTATGCTAATTATGCTTGAGCTAACTCCTTATATGTATCTCTATGCTAAAGCGAACTTTTCCTTCGCCAGAAGTTTTACGGCGCTTTCCGTTTGGTCTAGCTGACATTGCCCTAATTCTCGGTACTTTAGTATTAGTAGGACTGATTGCGCGCGTAGGTGCAGGGACGCTAATCAACTTTGTACCACCAGACGTTGTACCTAGTGTCAGCCTAGATCCAGTTAATTTGCCATATTATGCAGGGCGTTCAACTCTACGAATGTTTATTGCCCTGTTTTACTCAACTTTGTTTACCTTAATATATGGCTACATTGCTGCTAACAGTCGGCGGGCAGAGCAAGTTTTAATTCCTCTGTTAGATATTTTACAGTCGGTTCCTGTCTTGGGCTTTTTATCAATTACCGTAACAGGCTTTATTGCTTTGTTTCCCGGTAGTTTATTGGGATTAGAAGCAGCCTCGATTTTTGCTATCTTTACCAGCCAAGTCTGGAATATGACCTTTTCGTTCTACCAATCGTTGAGAACAGTACCACCCGAACTTGATGAAGTTGCAAGACTATATCGGCTATCAGGGTGGCAAAGGTTCACAAAATTAGAAGTACCTTCAGCAATGATTGGGTTAGTGTGGAATGGCATGATGAGTTTTGGGGGTGGTTGGTTCTTTGTGGCAGCGAGTGAAGCTATCAGCGTTCTGAACCAGCAGTATACACTTCCAGGGCTTGGTTCTTACGTTGCAGCTGCAATTGTTAAAGAAGACTTGGGCGCTTTAGGTTGGGCATTGTTAATGATCATAGTGGTAATTTTATTGGTAGACCAACTGTTCTGGCGACCGTTAATTGCCTGGGCAGATAAGTTTCGCTTAGAGACGAGTGCAGCAGCAGAAGCACCAGAGTCTTGGCTTCTAGATTTGCTCAAAGCTGCACGAATTCCCAGTTTAGTCGCTCAGGCATTGAAACCAGTTGGTGAAGTTATCAACAAATGTCTATCATCACTAACCCCACCACGTTCAATACGTAATAATATAGATAAAAATCGGCAGGCATTAAGCGGGCGCCTCTACAACTTTGGGTTGTTAGTAGTAATTGGCGCACTTGTGATTACTGGTTTGAACTTTATTATTACCACAGTGGGGTTAAGTGAAGTAGTCAAAGCATTTTCGCTAGGGTTAATAACATTAGCACGGGTGCTGGTGCTATTGGTTGTATCAACTGTAATCTGGACACCGATTGGTGTCGCAATCGGCTTCAATCCAAAACTAGCACGTCTACTTCAGCCTGTAGTGCAATTTCTAGCATCGTTTCCAGCCAACTTCATCTTTCCCTTTGCCACCCTCTTTTTTATCAGTGCTAATATCAGCATCAATTTTGGTAGTATCTTGTTGATGTCTCTAGGCGCCCAGTGGTATATCCTGTTTAATTCCATCGCCGGTGCTATGAGCATACCTACAGATTTACGTGAAATGGCAGCAGATGTAGGGTTGCATGGCTGGAAATTATGGCGTAAATTAATTATTCCTGGTATATTCTCTTCTTGGGTGACAGGTGGGGTTACTGCCAGTGGTGGAGCCTGGAACGCGAGTATTGTGTCTGAAATCGTCAGTTGGGGACAAACTACTTTGACAGCAACCGGGTTAGGAGCATATATTGCCCAAGCGACCGAAGCAGGCGACTGGCCTCGCATTACCTTGGGAATTGGAATGATGAGTCTGTATGTTGTTGGTTTAAATCGAGTATTTTGGCGGCGATTGTATCACTTAGCAGAAACAAAATATCATTTATAAAAGTAACCCTGAGTGAAAACGTAATATAACTATGGTAAACATAATGCCAACTCTAGAGCAAGCATTAATAGTTGTAGAAAACGTCAACAAAAGTTTTCCCCTTCCGGATGGTAAAGGCGAATTTACAGTTCTGCGTCAAATTAACGCCAAGGTAGATTCAGGTGAAGTTGTCGCTCTGCTAGGGCGTAGTGGAAGTGGTAAAAGTACCCTCCTGCGAATTATGGCAGGCTTGATTCCACCTAGTGATGGACAAGTCATTAGTAACGGCAAACGGTTACGCGGTGCTAACAAAGATGTGGCAATGGTTTTTCAAAGCTTTGCGCTGCTACCTTGGTTGACAGTACAAGAAAATGTGGAACTGGGGCTAGAAGCACAAGGCATAAATAGAGAAATGCGACGAAAACGCGCGCTCAAAGCCATTGATTTAGTAGGCTTAGACGGTTTTGAGAGTGCTTACCCTAAAGAGCTATCGGGTGGAATGAAGCAGCGAGTTGGCTTTGCACGGGCACTTATAATTGAACCGCAAGTATTATTTATGGATGAGCCATTTAGTGCATTAGATGTACTGACGGCTGAGAACCTGCGGGGGGAGATTGACGACCTCTGGAATGCTGGTAGCTTTCCGTCTAAAAGTATATTAATTGTCACCCACAACATTGAGGAAGCAGTATTTTTAGCAGACCGGGTAATTATTTTGGGCGCAAATCCAGGGCGAATTCGCGGTGAAGTTGCGATTGATTTACCCCGTCCTCACGAGCGCACTCACCCTCGCTTCAAAGCTTTAGTTGATTACATCTATGCGGTGATGACAAATCCAGAAGCCGAAGTTACGGGAGAAGTCACAGTAGCTTCCAAAGCATCAATAGAAACATCTCAATCACCCTATGCCCAGTTGCTACCTCATGCGCGAGTTGGTGGAATTAGTGGCCTTTTGGAATTGATTGTCGAGCAAACAGAAGGCAAGGAAGACATTCCCAAGCTGGCAGAACGACTGCAATTAGCAGTTGATGATCTCCTACCAATTCTTGATGCTGCTGTTTTGTTAGGCTTTGCAAAAGTCACACAAGGTGATGTTCAACTGACTGAAATTGGACTTGATTTTGCGACCACAACGATTCTACGCAGTAAAGACCTTTTCCGGCAGCAAGTTTTGCAAAATGTACCAATGCTGGTCAGTATGGTACAAACACTACGCGAAAAACGCAATGGGTCAATGCAAGCAGATTTCTTTCTAGATTTACTTGATGAACATTTTCCTCATGCAGAAACTGCACGACAATTTGCTACCGCAGTTGACTGGGGTCGCTATACAGAATTATTTGAGTATAATGCTAGTGAGGAACGGCTTTATTTACCGGAGCCAATGTTGGCAGAAAGTAGAGAAGAGTTCTAGAATTATTATTTCAAGGTTATTCTTGAAAAGTTAAGATTAAAGTAAAAAATGTGGCTAACGGAAGATATAAGACAAGTTCGACTATTGTACTCTTAAAATAAATGTTAGCAATTTTAGGTGCATTATTTACTAGATATATTATATGCGAATATTACTTGTAGAGGATGACCCGGAGCAATTAGAGCCATTACAGGGTGTACTGTCTGAAGCTGGATATATTGTAGATGGGGTTGAAGATGGCGACACTGCACAGTGGCTTTTATCTAAAAAGGAATATGATTTGCTTATTTTAGACTGGATGCTACCCACCGTTAGCGGCTTGAGTCTTTGTCGGCAATATCGACTTCTTGGCAAAACGGCGCCTGTGTTGATGCTTACCGCGAAGGATACTACACTCGATAAAGTAGAGGGTTTAGATGCGGGAGCAGATGACTATCTTGTTAAACCTGCTGACTTAATAGAACTTTTAGCGCGCGTGCGTGCTTTGGGTAGACGTTCCCCTACTTGGGTGGGAAATACTCTCCGTGTTGCTGACCTGCAATTGCATCTAGATACTCTAACAGTAGAGCGTAACCAACAAACTGTAGAGTTATCACCACGCGAAACTCAATTACTAGAGTATTTAATGCGTCACCAAAATCAAATTTTAACGCGCGAGCAAATTGAAGAAGCATTGTGGGAATGGGGTTCTGAGCCAGAAAGTAATGCACTAACCGTATTAGTACGCAAGTTACGGAATCGTTTGCAACTCGTTGGCGCCGCAGAGTGGATAAAAACGGTCTATGGTATGGGTTATAGTTTGAAGGCGCCGGATAATTAGTTTTTGATTCGATAACTTACAAATCTGGCAATATCTTCTCTAGATAATCCTAGCTGTTGAATTAGTGTAGTTTTAATAGTAGGTAAATCTGTAACTGGATACTCGAACTCCAGGTTTTGTAGTATAGAATTAGCAGTATTAACCGTAACTACAGTAACTCCTCGCTTTTTTTCAATTTCAGCCAAAATTCCTAAAACTTTGAATGCAGACCGTACCTGCATTTTTCTACCAACTTGCAAAACATCTTTTGCTTGCGTCTGTCCCATTTCTTGAGCAATTATAGTTTTAGCAGTATTTACTTCTGTAACTGGTAGAACAAATCTTATTCTTTTGAGAACAGAATTTTCTGTTTGATATTCAACTATAGTTGACTCTCGCTTTTTTTCAACTTCAACTGCCGTAACTAGTACGTTGACTGCAAATTGTGCTTTTACCGTTTGTTTGTCTGCTTGTAACTTACTTATGGTATTATATGAACGGCTTAATATCTGGTTTGTAAAAGATTCACCACAAGAAGCAAAACTAATTAAAAACAGTGGCAGTAACAAAAGTATGAATTGAGAATAATGTAGTTTTTGTAACCAGTACATTGAAATAAAAATATGAGTTATCATGTTTAGTCGTAGCCGTAGTAATTTAGCTTTATGGTTTACCCTAACAATGGGAAGTATTTTGGTAGGTTTTGCCTCAGTGCTATATTACCAAGAAGTTTTAGATTCGTTAAGGAATCTCGACCAGCTACTAGACAAAAAATCTAGAGTAATGGCAGTAAATGCAAAGTATGACACACTCAAGCAGCAGCTTGATTTAGAAAATGTGCCACTATTAGGTAGTAACGTATCACCAGTAGATAGTGAGCTTGTGTATGCGCGTTGGTATGATACTCAAAAGCAGATGGTACAATTTTTCGGCGCCACTCCACCTCTTGGTTTAACAACCACTCTTGGATTTCATACAATAAAACCTGAGTATCATCAAGTTAGAGGAACGTTCCGAGATGCTTGGTTGCGTGAGTTAACACTTCCCATATATCAAGATGATTTATTAATTGGTTATCTTCAAGTTGCAACACCACTAACATATACTCAAAACGATTTGGCTCATTTACGCTTAGTTTTACTTTTAACAGTTCCAGCAACTTTACTCATTATTGGGTTAGCTGGTTGGTGGTTAGGAGGACTAGCAATGCAACCAATTCGTGAAAGCTATGACCAACTACAACGCTTTACTGCTGATGCTTCTCATGAATTACGCTCACCCTTGTCAGCAATTAACAGCAATGCTCAGTATGGATTAATTTCTAATAACCCTTCTGTACAACGTCAACGGTTTGAAAATATTGTTGATGTTGCGAAGTCTATGAGTACTCTTATAAATAACTTGCTGCTTCTGGCACGTCATGCTGGTCGATTAACTGCTGAATCTTTGCAACCAGTTGATTTAAAAAGCGAACTTTTAAAAATAGCTGACCAATACACGAAACTAGAAATCGCACAGCATATCAATCTTACTTATAAATTACCAAATAATAGCTTAATCGTACTAGGTGATGCAGATTTATTGCATCAAGCAGTAGTTAACTTACTAACTAACGCATGTAAATATACAAAAGCAGGTGGTCAAGTTCAGTTAAATTTATTCGCTCAGTCTTCTTGGGCAGTTATTGAAGTAATAGATACTGGTATGGGCATTCCAGAAGCTGATTTGCCACACATTTTTGAGCGATTTTACCGAGTTGATAAAAAACGCGCGCGCTCGTCCGGTGGATATGGTTTGGGGTTATCTATTGTTCAACAAATTGTTTCTGCACACGGAGGATATATTCGTGTCAAAAGTGTAATTGATAAAGGCTCCACCTTCAAAATTATTTTACCATTGTAGGTTGGGTGTCAGCGAGTGCGTTTACGTAGTATGCCGAATGCACAACCCAACCTACTTAACTACTTAACGATATATTGGCTAGCTATTGGTTCGAGTTGTCCTTGATTAACCAATGTTTGATGAACTAATGCTGCAATTTCCGCGCGTGTTGCGGCTTGATTCGGATTAAGAACTTTTGGATTTGGATGATTCACTACTATATTTTGCTGGGTTGCTACAGCAACATCGCTAACAGCATTTTGAGGAATTTTATTCGCATCTGTGTAATATTTATTAACAATTTCTGAAGCAGAACTTGGTTGTGTAGCTTGATTTGTTGGTGTTTGAACTGGCGCCGCTTCAGCCCTAGGAAGTATTACAGACTGCATCAAAGAAGTGATTGCAATAGGAACAAATACGGGTCTTCTTCTTGCTACTCGTTGTGTTGATGCAGTTGCCGTTGGTGTGCCAGAAGCTAAATTTAAGCCTCTATTTAAAGCAGTTATCGCTTGAACCCTAGTAACAGGTTGGTTCGGTCGAAAGTTACCTTGTCCATCACCAGACATAAAACCTTGTTCAGATGCTGATTCAATCGGACGTTCTGCCCAATACCCTTGATTTACGTCGTTAAATACCGAACCGCTTTCTATCTGTTTTACTGGTGGTTGATTGAAAGCTCTACGAATTACTGCTGCTAGTTCATCACGTTGCATTGTTTGTTCAGGCCGAAATGTACCATCTGGATATCCGGCTAAAATATTCCTTTGTGCCAAGCGCTCAATAAAAGGTCGTGCCCAATAGTTTGATGGAACATCTGGGAAGCTTGTTCGTGGTGCTGTTTGCGGCGCCGTTTGTGCTATTTGAGCGTTAGTTGATGAAGGCGCCATTGCATCAACTACAAAGCATAAAGCTGGCAATGTAGCAAATAATGATAAAAATCTGAAAAATCTATTCATAATGCCTCCTAATGATAATACGGGTTATTCAATGATGCTAAGTTTATAATTGAGTTAATGCATCTATCTATTGATATTTAGTTTAATATCTTAATCAAGAGGGTCAAAGCGATTAACTAATGCAGCAACTAAAATCATTGGTAAACCTGCGGCAATACAAATTAACCATTGATTTAGATTCAGCGGCGCCGTTGAAAACAAATTGTTCATTACACTCCATTGACTAAAAATTATTTGTAAGACTATAGTTGCCACAATACCAATAATAATTGCGGAAGCATCGCTAATATTGTGTTTAACTCCACGTATCGTATCAATAATTATTACACCTAGCTTGCTGATACTCAAAAGATAAAAGACTCTACCAGCAACTAAAGCTTGAATTGCCATAGTACGTCCTAAGTCAATATTTGCTGTTGTTTGTCTTATCCATTCAAACATGCCAAAAATCAAAATCCAGTTGAAAACAGAAATAACTGCGATACGCTTAATTAAACTGCCAGAAAGTAAAGGTTGGCGAGGGTTACGCGGTGGTTGTCGCATCACTCGCTTATGTGAAGGCTCAAATGCTAGAGGTACAGTCATAGCAATGGAGTTAACCATATTCAACCAGAGAACTTGTAAAGATAATATAGGTAATACTCTGGCAAATAATACACTAATTAAAATCGTCATCGATTCGCCACCGTTGACTGGTAATATAAAAGCAATAGCTTTGAGCAAATTACGATAAACGGTTCGCCCTTCTTCAACCGCAGCTTGTATCGAAGCAAAATTATCATCCGTTAATATCATATCCGATGCTTCTTTTGCTACCTCAGTTCCGGCGCCTCCCATTGCAATGCCAATATCTGCTTGTTTCAGTGCAGGTGCATCATTAACACCATCACCTGTCATGGCAACTATTTCACCTTTAGATTGTAGTGCCTCAACAATACGCAGTTTCTGTTCAGGCGCCACACGAGCAAATACTACCCCATCTTCAACAGCTGTTTTTAGTTGTTGATTATCCATTTGGGCAAGTTGTTGTCCGGTAAAAGCCATCACTTCGCCATTCTTATTAAATCCCATACGTTTAGCTATAGCTTGTGCAGTTACAGCATGGTCGCCTGTAATCATTTTTACTTGAATACCAGCTTCTTGACAGGCTTGCACTGCTATAATGGCTTCGCTTCGGGGTGGGTCGATCATCCCTTGCAACCCTAAAAAAATCAAATCGTTTTGAATATCCCCGTGGTCAAGAGAGTTTTTAGTTGTGGGGACATTTTTTTTAGCAAAAGCTAATACTCTTAAACCCTGTTGAGCCATTGCATTAACAGACGAATGTATAGTATTAGCTTGTATAGGCACTATTTCACCTTCTGCATTTAGCATCTGCCGACAAGATTTGAGAATTGCTTCTACTGAACCTTTAATGTAAATAGTGCTGAGTGTTGAGTTCTGAGTGCTGAGTGTTGAGTTCTGAGTATTAGGTGAAAGTTTCTTTTCTTGATGTAAAGTTGCCATGTATTGAAACTCAGACTCGAAAGGAATTACATCAAGTCTCTTGGTTTCGCGCTCTAAACTGCTCTTGTTGAATCCAACTTTATTTGCAGCAGCTATTAATGCTCCTTCTGTTGGGTCGCCAATAACTTGCCATTGTTCATCTTTTTGTTCTAAGCGTGCGTCATTGCATAAAAGTCCAGCAACTAAACACTCTACAAGTACTGGTGAAGTATTAAGGTCAACTTGCTTTTCATTTAATAAGATTTCCCCAGATGGTGCATAACCGACTCCTGTAACTGTATAATATTGACCTCCTGCATAAATACCTTGTACTGTCATCTGGTTTTCTGTCAAAGTACCAGTTTTATCAGAACAGATAACAGTGGCGCCTCCAAGAGTTTCTACTGCGGGTAATTTGCGAACAATTGCATGGCGCCGTGCCATACGTGAAACTCCAATTGCAAGAGTTACCGTAACTACTGCGGGCAAACCTTCAGGAATAGCACTAACTGCAAAAGCAACAGCAGCTTCAAACATTTCTGCCCAAGAATTACCGTATCCTAATCCAACTGCAAATGTTAGAGCTGCAATACCAAGAATAATATATAGTAAAGTCCGACTAAATTTATCAAACTTACGAGTTAATGGAGTTTTTAAACTTGTACCTTGTTCAATTAGCTGACTTAGGCGCCCTGTTTCTGTAGCTTCTCCAATCGCAACAACAATACCACTACCAGTGCCAAATGTAACAAAGCTGCCTGCGTAAGCCATGTTAGTGCGTTCTGCAAGAGGAATATCAGGATTAACAGGTTGATAATTTTTCTCAACTGCTATTGATTCACCTGTCAGTGCAGATTCATTAATTTGCAAATTCCGCGTTTGTACAAGACGTAAATCTGCTGGTACTTTGTCACCCGAAGCAAGTAATACTATATCTCCAGGTACTAACTCAGTAGAAGGAACTTGTATTTTTTTACCATTTCTTAAAATAGTGGCATTAGTTCGCACAGAAGAAGCTAAAGCAGCAATAGCACTTTCAGCTTTTGATTCTTGAATAAAACCAATGATGGCATTAATTAACGTTACACCCCAAATTACCCAAGCATTTACCCACTGTCCAATTATTGCCTTGATGGCGCCTGCAATTAGTAATATATATAGTAGTGGTTGGTTAAATTGCTGTAAAAATTTTACTATAGGACTAGTGCCTGGTTTCGCCTTGAGTTCGTTGGCGCCGAAATGTGATTGTCTTTTGGCAACTTCTGACTCGCTTAAACCTGTTTCTAAATTAGTTTCTAAGTGGCGCGTAATTTCATTGGTAGATAGTTGATGCCATTGGCTCGATTGAATTATTTCTTCTGATTCTACTCTCATATTCTTTAGTTTATAATTGTTTACATCTGCATCCACGTTACTCTGCAAAAATTAGCTTATATATATTCTCGAATAAAAATGTGATTGAAATGTGATAGAATCCCCCCAACCCCCCGTGAATTCGGGGGGCTAAGATTTGTTTACGTATGAGAGCTAAGATTATTGTTTCTTTTCTTGTCCCCCCCTTATTAAGGGGGGCTAGGGGGGATTAAAATTTAAATCTATCTATTGATGACATAATTATAATTATGCAAAAAATATGGAGGTACAATTACTTGTACCTCCATATATTATTTTGCATTTGGTTTGAAAGGTAATTAAAAATACTGACTAAGCCGCTCTACGAGTAAGCAAGTTGTACAAGAATACAGCTATTAAGGCGCCAATAACTGCAACAACTATACCACCTAAAGAGAGACTGGTTGCAGTTAGCGTAAATGTACCCGTCTGTAATAAAGTAAACAAAGTACCTCCAATAAAGGCGCCAACAACTCCTAATAGAAGAGTGCCTATTAAACCGCCTCCTTGTGAACCGGGATAAATCATTTTGGCTATAGCACCCGCAATTAAACCCAAAACAATCCAAGCTAAAATATTCATGATTTGACTCCTTTCTTCTTAATCTATTTAAATATTGCTTTACAATTTGTTGAACTATTGTTTTTAACGTAGTTATATATAAATATTAGCAAGCTTTCTGGCATAACGTATCCTTCTTGAGATACATAATTACAATCTCAACCTTGGAAATTACCTAATTAGCTGTCACTTTTTAGTCACATTTCATTCTGATACTTAAATATACAATTATAAATTTTAGGCTGGTATACCCAGCGCCTATTGCCAATTGGAGAAGATCGCGAATGTTTGAGCTTTGGTTTTCCTTAAAATTTGTAGTAAAATCTATTTGCAAAAAACTAACTATCCCAGCTTTGGCTATTATTGCACTCACAACAGGGTTATTAGTTGCTTGCCAACCACAAGAAATTGCATCACCACCTACAGAAAATTCTACGACAACACCTGTAGTGACGCAAACACCTGTTACATCAAATAAACCCGTTGCTTATTCTGACAGAGAACTAAGCGCCAACCCAGCACAGTTACCACAGCTACCTTATGCTGCTAATGGTTTAGAGAAAGCTATTGATGCTCAAACTATGCAATTGCATCATGACAGACATCATCAAACATATGTTGATAACCTGAATAAAGCATTAGAACAACAGCCTAATTTGCGCGCGTCAAGTGTAGAAGCAATGCTACGCGACTTGAATAGTGTTCCTGAAAGCATTCGTACCACAGTACGTAATAATGGTGGCGGACATTTGAACCATACAATTTTTTGGCAAATAATGAGTCCTACGGGTGGTGGACAACCAACAGGAGAAATAGCTCAAGAAATAAATCAAACTTTTGGCAGTTTTGAACAATTCCGCAAACAGTTTAATGAAGCTGGTGGAGACCGTTTTGGTAGTGGTTGGGTATGGTTAGTGCGTAACCCTCAAGGTCAATTACAAATTGTCAATACTGCAAATCAAGATAACCCAATTATGGATGGCTTATATCCAATTATGGGTAATGATGTCTGGGAACATGCTTACTACCTACGATATCAAAATCGCCGCGCGGACTATTTAAATAACTGGTGGAATGTTGTGAATTGGAACGAAGTCAACCGACGTGTTATTGCATCACGTCAAGCTTAAATAAAAGTAACTTTCTACTATATAACAAGGGGTGTATCATGAGAAGTCTGTTAATGCGAAGTCCAGTTGTTGTAGCTGCCAGTTGGATAGGCGCCTATATTTTAATAGCTCTTTTACCTTTGCTGCTGTTGGTAGTATATCCGGCGCCAGAAGATAAAGGCTTTTGGATTGATTTCTCTGTTGCCCTCGGTTTTATTGGTTTGGCAATGATGGCGCTTCAGTTTGCTTTAACTGCGCGTATTAATCGCATCGAAGCTTCCTATGGAGTAGATATTATTCTCCAATTTCATCGTTATATTTCTTTAATAGCGTTTGCCTTAATTCTTATCCACCCGTTGATATTGTTTGTAGCACAGCCAGAAACACTACAGCTTTTAAACTTTCCTGTAGCACCTTGGCGAGCAAGAATGGCTGTTTTAGCAACGTTAGCATTAATTGCGCTAGTTGTCACAACTATTTGGCGCCAACAATTGAAAATACCTTATGAACCTTGGCGTACATCTCATGGTATTTTTGCTGTCTTAGCAGTAGGTTTAGGGTTAGGACATGCTATCGGTGTGGGTAATTATTTAGGATTATTTTGGAAAAGTGTATTGTGGACAGGTATTGCGCTTATTGCACTTTGGTTGTTGGTCTACGTGCGTTTAGTAAAACCTTGGTTCATGCTGAAAAAACCTTACTTAGTCGAAGAAGTACGTCCAGAACGTGGAAATGTATGGACGCTAGCACTAAGACCTATCGGACACAAAGGTTTTTGCTTTGAACCTGGACAGTTTGCCTGGATAACTCTTGATATTTCCCCTTTTCGGATGCGTGAACATCCATTTTCTATGTCTTCCAATGGAGATAATTTAGAACGCATCGAGTTTAGTATCAAAGCTTTAGGCGACTTTACCAATACTATTAAAGATGTAGCACCAGGAACTAAAGCTTTTTTAGATGGCCCATATGGAGTTTTTACAACAGAACGTTATGAAGACTCAGCAGGATTTGTATTAATAGCAGGTGGTATAGGTATTACACCAATGATGAGTATACTTTTAACTGCCTCTAAGCGTAAAGACGAGCGTCCTTATTTACTTATCTATGCCAGCAAAAAATGGGAAGATATAACCTTTCGTGAAGAATTGGATGAATTACAACAAAAGTTAGACTTAAAAATTATTCATGTTCTAAGAGAACCACCAGAAGACTGGTCAGGTGAAACAGGCTATGTAGACAAAGAATTACTACAGCGTTATATTCCGAAGCGGCGCGGTACGAGGCAATATCTTATTTGTGCGGCGCCAAAAATGATGGAACAAGTAGAGTTAGCACTGCATCAACTCGATGTTCCACCTACAAATATTCACATGGAACACTTCAATCTTGTTTAATACTCAATATACCGCCATGCGTTACAGTATAATGCTTCAACTAGTTACAGGCATCACTTTAGTTTTAGTTGGTGGCGCCGCCATGTTTGCCTGGATACAAAACCGTCCTAACCCACCTCAGCAAGGTGCTTCACTAACAGAACAAACAAAGTAAGATTGAATAGTTAACGAGAAGGAGAAATTACTATGAAAGGATTAAAAGGTAAGAATGCACTAATTACAGGCGCCACTTCGGGTATTGGGCAGGTAATAGCAATTCGTCTAGCTCAAGAAGGTTGTAATATTGCGATTAATTACCGTAGAAACATTGAAGATGCGGAAAATACGGAAGACATGGCAATGGAGAAAGCTTGTGGAGATATTAGCAATTGCGGTGTTAAGTCTTTACCAGTCAAAGGTGATGTCTCTAAAGAAGAAGATATTATTAACATGGTCAATACCGTAGTTCAAGAGTTCGGTAGTCTAGATATACTAATTAATAATGCTGGAATTCAGAAAGAATGTGCTTCCCATGAGCTTAAGACAGAAGATTTTGACTCTGTGTTAGGAGTCAATTTAAGGGGTTCTTTCTTGTGCGCTCGTGAAACCATCAAACACCTGCTTTCACAAAACCGTTCTGGAGTAATTATTAATATTTCCAGTGTCCACGAAATTATTCCAAGACCGTTTTATCTTAGCTATTCCATCAGCAAAGGTGGAATGGAAAACATGACTAAAACTCTCGCATTAGAGTATGCTAATAAAAGTATTCGTATTAATGGAGTGGCGCCGGGAGCTACCATAACACCCATCAACGAAGAATGGGTTAATGACCCCGAAAAAAAAGCGGTTGTCGAAAGTCATATTCCGATGAGTCGCGCGGGAACTTCAGAAGAAGTGGCTGCTGCTGTAGCTTTTTTAGCATCTGATGAAGCTGCATATATTACAGGGCAAACACTTTTTGTAGATGGTGGCTTGACGCTATATGCAGATTTTCGAGAAGCTTGGTCTGCTTAGTTAAGGTAGAATTTAATAATGGAAGAAGAACTTATCCACGCCAATCTAAAATCGTTTCTATTAGTACTCTCTGTCTCTTTAAGTGTTGCAACGCTACCGCAAATATTTAGTTGGTTACGTCAAATTCCTTACACACTATTGTTGGTGATTGTAGGATTAATATTAGCTTTGGTAGATGTCAGACTAGTCAATCTATCTCCAGAGCTAATTTTGACTATTTTTCTACCACCACTATTATTTGAAGCCGCTTGGAATTTAAAATGGTCAAATTTAAAACGAGATTTAGTACCAATTTGCTTGTATGCCATTTTAGGTGTACTAATTACAATTGCTGGTGTTGCGCTCGGTTTAAACCAGATTGCAGGAATGTCTTTGACTACTGCATTATTAATTGGCGCCAGTTTGTCTGCTACTGACCCTGTTTCTGTAACTGCTTTGTTTCGAGAATTAGGCGCCCCACAACGCTTGACTACATTGATGGAAGGTGAGAGCCTGTTCAATGATGGCATGGCTGTAGTGGCGTTTGGATTTTTAGTTGCATTACAACAGGGAACTGCACAATTAACATTACAACCTATTTTGGTTGAGTTGCTTTCAGTAGTTGGTATTGGTATTGCTGTTGGTTGCTTAATCGGATTTAGTATTTCTTATTTAACGCAACGCTTTGATTTGCCACTAGTAGAGCAATCTCTAACATTAGTTTCTGCTTATGGAACCTACCTCATTACTGAAGATTTAGGAGGTTCTGGGGTAATTGGAGTTGTCACTTGTGGTTTGATATTGGGTAATTTTGGTTCGCGCATTGGCATGAACCCACGCACGCGAATTATTGTCAGCGAATTTTGGGAGTTTTTAGCTTTTTTCGTCAATTCTATTGTGTTTCTGTTGATTGGCGACCAAATTCGTTTTGATGTATTGCAAGCTAATTTTATTACTATTGCCATCACAGTCGGCGCCATGATAGTCGCGCGGGCAATTTCAATTTATTTGTTAAGTGCTTTGAGTAACTTCCTCGTTAAATCAGAAATTCCAATTCCTGACCAAACGGTTGTTTGGTGGGGAGGATTACGAGGTTCGGTTTCTATTGCACTTGCATTAAGTGTATCTGTTGTAGTTCCAGCAAGGGAAGAAATTATTGCCACCGTATTTGGTGTAGTTTTATTTACATTGCTAGTACAAGGACTAACCGTTAAACCCTTGTTAGAAAAGTTGCAGCTTATAGATAAACAACCATTACGTAAACTGTATACAGAAGCTGTAGCTCGTCAAGTAGCGCTGAATCGTGTACTGGAACATTTAGCACAGACAGAAAACCGTATAGGTATAGAGCCAGAATTTTATCGTTACCAGGAAACATTAATTAAGGGAGAACTAACCCGTTTACAAACAGAAATAGACAAAATGCAAGATGAATATCCAAATTTACAGAAATTTACAAAACAACAACTACGCGAAGAACTGCTAGCAGTTGAAGCTGATACATATGGGGAATTTGTAAAAACTGGTTGGTTAAATAAAGAACTTTCGCCTTTTTTGCAAGATACGTATCAATCTTTAGAATGATGTTTATTATGAACACTAGTAAAACACTATAGGTGTAATCATGTTTAAAGTAATTTATGGCACACGAAGAGCAAAAAGCTAAGATTGATTTTTCCAATGCTCAGGAACCACCTCGCACTATCGTCTCTACTAAGACGTTATATATAACGTCAGGACAAGGGCGCCAACCCATACACACTACCGAGTTGTGATACTATAACTATCGTTATATATTAGTTCTATGCTCGAAACAGCAACGCATGAACCAAATACTCATCGCCGAAGACAATCCCCGCATTAGTTCCTTCTTGGAAACAGGGTTACAAGCACACGGGTTCACAACAGCGATAGTAGCAACTGGTAGTGAAGCTATAAACGTTGCTGATAGTAAAATATTTGATTTACTAATTTTAGATATTGGTTTACCCGACCTCGATGGTTTTGATGTGTTAAGGAATTTACGTGGTAGAGGAGAAACCTTACCAATTATTGTACTAACAGCCCGTGATACCGTAGATGATACAGTTGCAGGATTAGAAGGAGGCGCCGATGATTATATTACAAAACCATTTCGCTTTGAAGAACTACTAGCGCGCGTCCGAGTACAAATGCGAAACCGTCATATTCCCCGTCAACAAGAAGACACTACATTAAGAGTTGGTGATATTTGTTTAGACTTGCTAACACGTCAAGTTTGGGTAGGAGATAACTTAGTAGAACTTTCCACACGCGAATTTATCTTGGCAGAAGTATTTTTGCGTCACCCTATGCAAGTACTAAGTCGTGAGCAGCTATTAAACCGTATTTGGGGGTATGACTATGACCCAGGTTCAAATATAGTTGATGTATATGTTGGACATCTAAGAAAAAAATTTGGCAGCAATCGAATCGAAACAGTTAGAGGTATAGGTTACAGATTGCGAAGGTAGTATAAATAATTATTGGAATCGATAGGAAAACCAACCGTAAAGTAATTTTAATATTAGAAAGGGAATTATATAAATCTTGTGGGATGGGCATCCTTGCCCGTCCCTAAAATAAATTATATACAGCAATCTTAATTTAAACTTAACATAATTTTAGGTACGTTCGTAATTATTCACACTAGAGAATTACAAGAATACGTAAAATAATAGAACTAACCACAGTATTACTTTAACCTTCTCCTATTTAATTTATATAACTCATGCCTCCGGTAAGAAACTTAGTTGAAGATGCTCAAAAAGCCCTTGAAGCAAGTATTATGTACTATAAAGGGCAAGCAGTAGGAACGATTGCCGCACGTGATAAAGATGCACTTGCGCTCAACTATGACCAGTGTTTTGTGCGCGATTTTGTATCATCAGCATTAGTATTTTTAATAACAGGCAGAGAAGATATAGTTCGTAATTTCTTGGAAATAACCTTAACGCTGCAAAGCCAAGAACGACGAATGGACTGCTTTAAACCAGGACTAGGTTTAATGCCTGCTAGTTTCAAGGTAGAGTTACGCGGTGGTGGAGAAGTTCTAATTGCTGATTTTGGCGAACACGCTATAGCAAGAGTCACTCCTATCGACTCTTGTTTGTGGTGGATGATTTTGCTACGCGCTTATGTCAAAGCAACAGGAGATTTAGCGCTTGCAAACCGCAGTGACTTTCAGCATGGAATGCGTTTGATATTGCGTTTATGTTTGGAAACCCGGTTTGATATGTATCCTACACTGTTAGTACCCGATGGTTCATTTATGATTGACCGTCGGATGGGTGTGTATGGATACCCATTAGAAATTCAAGCTTTATTTTATGCAGCTTTACGGTCGGCAGAAGAATTATTGTTACCAAACGACTTAGATGGTATACGTACTGCAGTAATTGAACGTTTGGGTCATTTAGCTTTTCATATGCGAAGCTATTACTGGCTTGATATGCAACGCTTGAGCGAAATTTATCATTATAAAGGTGAAGAGTTTGGCATCAGCGCAGTTAACAAGTTTAATATTTACGCTTCTTCTATACCTGCTTGGTTTATAAATTGGCTTCCTGATGAAGGTGGATATTTTGCCGGAAATATTGGTCCCGGTTTAATAGACTTTCGTTTCTTTACGCTAGGCAATTTAATGTCGGTAATTACTTCGCTGTCAACTAAAGAGCAATCGAGTAATATTCTAACTTTGGTAGCAAACCGTTGGGATGATTTAGTGGGACAAATGCCGATGAAGATTTGTTTCCCCGCAGTAGAAGACCGCGACTGGCAATTATTTACTGGTTTTGACCCTAAAAATGTACCTTGGTCTTACCATAATGGAGGTAACTGGCCTGTCTTATTATGGTTTTTAGTCGCTGCCGCAGTTAAAACAGGTAATATTCCACTTGCAGAAAATGCTATTAAACTTACCGAAGCACGTTTAGGTAAAGACTTATTCCCCGAATATTATGATGGTAAAAATGGGCGCCTCATTGGTAAAGAAGCGCGTCGTTATCAAACTTGGTCGATAGCAGCATTCCTACTCTCTAAGCAACTTATCGCCAACCCTGAACATTTAAAGCTAATTAGTTTTGAAGAAGATAACCGCGCAATAGCATGTGAATTTTAGAAAACGGTAGTAAAATTGGGACAGGTGTCAAAAAAAGCAAATAAAACTTATAATGGTAGTTGAATCTTTGGAGGGCCTGTTTCTTCAGAAACCCTCTCAATTTCAAAATTTTCTATATTACTTTCAAAACGATTGAAAATAACTCGAATTTCATCATATGCAATAGCTGATGAAGCTCCACGAGGCGTACTACACTTAACACGCATTAAAGTTTGAAAGCCACCAAATTCTTCATTGATATAAAAAGTTCTGGTACAATCAAAACCAATAAAATTTTCTAAGGCTAATTGATTCAACGCAGCAACTCCCATACGACTATCAATCAGCGATTTGATTTCATCAATTTCTTGTTGCGCTGTCATTTTCCGCCATTTGCTATTAGACATATTCTTTCCTACTAATTCATTAATTCTAGACCAAGTTTGATTACCAACAATTCCATCTGCAAGTAAATTTTGCGACTGTTGAAACTTTATTACAGCGCCTTTTGTGTTGGCACCAAAAATACCATCAACAGCACCTGAATAAAAATTGAGTTTTTTCAAGGATTCTTGCAGTTTTTTGACTTCTGCTCCACTTGAACCTTCTTTAAGTACGATAAAACTAGTGGTCATAGTAAAAAATTACACCTACAAATCTGAATCTATATTTAAAATCACCTCTCAACCTGCTTATTCCGCATATGTAGAAAAAATTATTGTGAGTGGCGCCATGATATAGAGTATTTATTTGAGCAATTATTCAATTGTTAAATAACTTTAACTTAACTTGCTATACTTTATATAGGAATATAAGTAACCATAAGTAGTTATACATATATGAGTAAACGCAAGCGCCAAGAAAGTGTCGAATTGTCTCAAGGACTAGAGGCGCCAAAGTGTGACGACCATTTAGTACACTTAGAAAGCGTGCGCTCTATACAGTCACAAATATTACCAACTGACAAAGCGCAGCAGATGGCAGAAGTATTTAGTCTGCTAGCAGATACAAATCGTCTGCGTTTAATTTCCGCACTGGCATCACAAGAATTATGCGTTTGTGATTTAGCCGCAGTCACAAAAATGACCGAATCTGCTATTTGCCATCAACTGCGTTTATTAAAAGCAATGCGTTTGGTTAATTACCGTCGTGAAGGTCGCAATGTCTATTACACTTTGGCAGACGACCATATTGTAACTTTATATACTTCTTTAGCCGAGCATATGGAAGAAAAATAAAATTTACAGACAAGTTTATAGCAGGCGCCGTATACTAAATTCTCCAAGAATATGGTTGTTTTGTGGTTAATATGGCAAAATCTGATCCCCCTAAATCCCCCTTAATAAGGGGGACTTTAAGAGAATCCCCCTTAAAAACAAACATTCTCAAAAACCTTTTGCCCCCCTTATTAAGGGGGGTTGGGGGGATCACAATTAGTGTTTCACTTATACTGAATCTACCCTTATCACTGGCCCAAAACCAGGCGCCTATAAGACCACCACTGGCGCCAATAAAGCCTCACGAAGAAGTTCGTCACGGTGAAGTTATACGCGATGATTACTTTTGGTTGCGCGACAAACAAAACCCTGAAGTATTAAAGTATCTCAAAGCTGAAAATGCATATACTGAAGCAATGACAGCGAACCTGAAACCTCTGCAAGAAAAGCTGTATCAGGAAATGCTATCAAGAATACAAGAAAATAGAACTAGTGTAGCTGTGAGTGAAGGTAACTATGACTACTACACACGCTACGAAAAAGGCAAAAACTACGCTATCCATTGCCGCAAGAAGAAAACCGCGAATGCAAAAGAAGAAATAATACTTGATGAAAACAAAATAGCTGCACGCGAAAAATATTTGAACGTTAGTATGTTCGATGTTACTGATGATGGTAATTTACTAGCCTATGGAATTGATACAAAAGGTGATATTCGTTATAATCTTCAAGTCAAAGATTTACGAACTAAAAAAATACTACCTTTAACGATTGAAAATATCGGTTCTTTAACTTGGGCAAATAATAATACCCTATTTTATGTCACTCAAGACCCAATTACTAACCGTGCGAATACATTATGGCGCCTCAAATTAGGAAGCAAACCTGTTAAAGTCATCGAAGAAAAAGACGTAGAATTTTTCTCACAAGTTAGTCGCACTAAAGACAAAAAGTATATTTTATACACAGTTAGTAGTAAAGATACTAGCGAAACGCATTACTTAGATGCAGCCAACCCTAAAACCAATTTAAAAGTCATCTCTAAACGTGCAAAAGGACATGAATACTCAGTTGAACACCGCCAGGGATTATGGTATATAATTACTAATAAAAATATAAATAATCAAAAACTGATTAATAATCGAATTGTAACAGCACCCGTTGGCAAATCTAACGGCGCCGACTGGCGGGAGTTTATAGGGCATAATCAAAATGTACTTATAGAAGATATTGATTTATATAAAGATTCTGCCGTTGTATCGAAGAAACAGCTTGGTTTAAATCAATTTATTGTATATAACTTTCAGACCAAAAAATGGCGCGAAGTTAATTTCTCTGAAAGTGCTTATACAGCAACTTTAGGGTTATACCAAGATGGTAAAAGCGATGCTATTAATCAATCCTTTGATTCTAATTCTTTTCGCTACACCTATACTTCTTTAATTTCACCATCAACCGTTTACGAACAAGACCTTGCTACAGGTATACAAAAAGTAATCAAGCGTAGACAAGTTCCAAATTACGATGCTACTAAATATACAACGCAAAGAGTATGGGTGCCAGTTCGAGATGGTATAAAAGTACCGTTATCTATAGTTTATCGTAAAGGAATAAAACTTAATGGTAAGGCGCCTTTGTTTCTTTACGGATACGGTGCATACGGTCTAGGAGAAGAAGCAAGATTTGATAGCAATTTAATTAGCTTACTTGATAGAGGTATGATTTATGCCATTGCTCATGTACGTGGTGGAAATGAATTAGGCAAGCAATGGTACGAAGACGGTAAACTTCAGAAGAAAAAAAACACCTTTAATGATTTTATCGACAGTACCGAATATTTAATTAGTAATAATTGGACATCCAAAGACCGTTTGCTAATTAGTGGTAGTAGTGCAGGTGGTTTACTTGTTGGTGCTGTAGTAAACATGCGTCCTGACCTGTTTAAAGCAGCACATCTTGATGTACCCTTTGTAGATATCATGAACACAATGTGGGATGAAAGTTTACCATTAACTACCGAAGAATATCTTGAATGGGGCAATCCGCACGAAAAATCTGCCTATAGTTACATGCGCTCTTACAGCCCTTACGATAATTTAGCGCGTAAAGCTTACCCTTCAATACTCGTTACTACCAGTATTAACGACAGTCAAGTTGGATATTGGGAACCCACAAAGTATGTCGCTAAATTACGCACCCTCAAAACAGATAATAATCCCTTACTACTAAAAGTTAACCTAGAAGCAGGTCATCAAGGCGCCAGTGGTCGTTACTCTGAACTCAAAGATACTGCGTTTGAGTACGCTTGGATGCTTTCGCAAGTCGGATTTTAATTAACTTGTAATATAGCATTTTTCAACCAAGTAAGGTACAAACTAAGTTAGTAAAACTCTTGTGGAACGGGCATCCCTGCCCGTCATTATGTACTTCATTTAAATAAGAAACGCTATATCATTACTCTAGTAAGCACTGAAGTGCTTATTACGATTGGTTTGTGCATTTTAAAGCAAGTTGGTTTTTTTGGTGGTTTAAGCGTGCGACTAGTTGTATATTTCCTGATGCATCTAGTTCCCAATTTGTTGCTTCAATAATTGCAGGCGCCTCTGTATGTAAAGATGTAATAATTTTACTAATTCTATTTGTACTTTCTTGTAATGGTCTTAAATCTGACCAAATTGTTTCACCTCTTAAAGCATCTGTAGGATTTTCAGGTAGTCCACCCCGACCAACTGCTACAAATCTATTTCCAGCTTCGGCTGCACATCCTGTAGTAATTTTGTCGGTGACTTGGGTGATGCTAGAGGGTAATTCAGTTGCTGTTATATTTGGGTTAAAGTTAAATGCATTTATCGAAACCACTCCGTTGAATGAACTTCCTTGCTGCGATTTTGCTGTGATATTACTTTGCAATGTTAAATTTTTATTAGGCTGTGTGCCAAATATTCCTATAGCATTAATTGTAATTCTACCACCAAAACTTGCTTGGGCATTTGCGATAATATCACTGTTCTCTAATGCCACAAGATTTTTTGTGTCAATACTAATATTTCCTCCACTACCTGTACTGCCAACAGCAGTAGCTGTAATATTACTATTGTTTTGCAAACGCACATCTGTCGATTTAATCTGAATATTACCACCTACACCTGATGCTGTGTTTGCTGTAATGCTACTTTTGTCTTTAACTACAAGCGAATTACTATTAATATAAAGCATTCCCCCATTTCCGATACCTTGATTTTGAACACTAATTCTTGCTCCATCACTTACTTGTAAATTGCGTGCATTAATTGTTACATCTCCTGCATTTCCTTGGGGAACATCAGGTAGTTTTAATTGATTACGAATAATCGCAGCTTGGTTTTTATCTTCTAATTCTGAACCAAATACACGAACTGCCGAGCGTATTTGACTTGTGGTCGAACCAGATTTACCAGTAACTTCCACACTATCAGAGGCATTAATAGTCACATTTCCAGCAGAACTATTACTAAAACTAGAAGAGGATATTAAGCCTCCATTAGATATTTTTAGTCTTGCTGTGTTAATATCAATTTTACCAGGACTACCATTTGTCCAACTTGAAGAAGTGATATTACTTACATCACCAGCAGGCGCCCTTCCAGAAATTTGAATATTTTCAGATTTAATATTTACATTACCACTGGCGCCGCTCGAAGTTGTCACCGACCCAATAAAACCACCACCAAATATTGATAGCGACTGCCCAGATATATTAATATTACCAGCGTTTCCTTTGGAATAAGCAAAAGCACTTACAGTACTAATCGCACGAGACAAAGAAGGGGAATAATCAAAAACACCCATCGATTGTGCGGTAATATTAATATTACCACCAATACCAGTACTAAATGTATTTGCTGCCAGCACAGCACCATTACGAATATCTAACAAAGGTGTAGTAATATTAATATTGCCACTGGCGCCTGCTGCAATAGTTTCATTTACAAGACCGCTAGGAATACCATTGAGTGTAGTATTAGTGAGTTTTAAACTCTCCAATGCCAAAACATCAATATCACCTGCTTGTTGCATACCTCGGTTTTGTAACCAAACAAGCGAACCATCTTGAAAATTAACTTGACGACCATAAATTTTCACAACACCACTCGAAGTCCCATTCACATCAATAAGTGACTTGTTCGATAATTGGATATCATCGAAGTTAAGATTTTTTGGATAACCAAGATTAAATTCGGAATTAGTAATAATGCTTACTGTTCCTTGTTCTTTAATACTACTTAACTCAACTTGTCCACCTGGCGCCGTTAATATTCCTCCATCCAAGTTGATTTTACCACCCACTAAAGCCAAAGTTTGTCCGGGTTCAACTTGTAAACCAGTATTGTAGTCTTTACGACGGAATGGTGTTCCACTCAAATTATGTCCTTGACCTCGAACGGTTATTGCACTGGAGTTATTACCAATATCAAGTCCTATTGGTGCGCTAACTGTTAAAAGTGGAGTATTTGGTGCAGGACGTGCTGAGTATATAGTACCGTCGGCAAATTTTATATTTATCGCACTACTAGCAAGAAAGGAACCGCCAATATTAAGACGCGCGTTTTCACCGAATATAATACCGTTAGGATTAATTAAGAAGACATTCGCTTTACTTGTAGTGGATATAAGTCCATCAATTTGTGATACATTGCTACCTGTTACGCGCGTAATAATATTTTTTACTACCGCAGAATTGTTAAAAATTGCTTCAGTATTTGTAGGAATGTTAAAACGGGAAAAGCTGTGAAACAGATTCGCGCCAGCTTGTGTACCACCACTTATAGTAATGATACTATCCGTTTGTGATGACTTTGAGTTGCTAGGCAGAGTCGCATCGGGAATAATCTCGGCGCCTGCGGTAGATATTGCGAAGACGCAATTAAACGAAATAAAAAGCAACAATTGATAATTGACTAGCTTCATTATTCGGTTGTCTCGGCGCCGATATTTGAAGAGGGCGACCTTTGCCGTTGAGTTTACCATGTTCAACAAGGGGGCGCATAGAACTTGACAAAATTACTTTTTAAGATTTATAAATTTCTCCAGGTAATGATAACCGTTCCCATATTGTCAGCATTAGCAGTAAAAGTGATGTATTGAGTAAACTTATTTTTCGTCACTGTATAAACAAGTCCACCTGCATAGTTATTAAGTTGGGATACTTTAAAACTTTGCAGTTCTAACTTACTAATGACATTTGCAGCTACTTCTTCGGGTGTTTTGTCTATAACAGTTCCGTAAATGCGTTCTATTTCTATAGCAGCAGAAAATTTCTCTGGTTGGGAGTTTACGAATTCGTTTAGACTCAGCTCTTCATTGAGTTTGTTCAAGATACCATCAAACGTTTCTTTTTCTTGAGAGCTTGGTAATGCTTCAGGTGGTATGCTTTCTTTGATAGGCGCCAGTTTAGTGGGCACTGGTTTTGGTGGTTCTTGCGTTGGTGAAGTAACTGGAGTCACGGTTTTTGCTTTTACGGGTACTTTGGGTGTGGCATTCTGTTTTTTCGGTAAAGCTGTTTTTGGCGCCACAACAACTGCTGCTGTCCCGTCGGTGACTTGCTGTGCTTCTTTAAATGATGTAAAAGAGACATCTGAATTAGCTGGCGCCACAGTTGGAGTTACCTCTGGAAGTGCTTCTGGAATTTCTGGTATTGGTAGTTGAGTTTGCGTTGGTGCATCTTGTGGCAGAGAAGGTAACTGTGACGTAAATTGTGGGTCAATGGTGGGTATAGGAGTACTCGTCAAGTCTTTTTGCTTGACTAGGGCTTTGTCATCGCTAAAAAATTGACTCGATTTTGATTGGGAAACAAATATTTGTTCTTGTTTTGATGTTGTTTTACTGTCAGGTATTTTTCTTCCTGTAAAAGATGATAAGGGCATTAATAGCAGTAAACCATGTAGAGTTAAAGACATTAATAGCATCGAAGGTGATAATTGCCTGACAGCCGACAACCAATCTTTCGAGAAAGATGAATTGAACATATATTAATTTAGTATAATTATTTAATAAAAGATTTTGATAAGTTATTTCAACATAAAATAAAGAAAACTCTCTGAGCAAATTTACAAATAAAAATGCAATCGCAACCTAATTAACAATCAAATAGATGAACTTGATTCACTAAAAAATATTTTATTGATTATGTCGCTAAAACTTAGGTTGGCTGTAGCGCCAGCATAACCCAACCTACACAAAATTATCTTTTGCCCTGAAGCGTAAATAATTAGCTTTATATATTCAGCATGTTAGCATAATTTTGTCAAAATTATTTGATATTATAAAAACTATTTTTTATTAGTTTTTTGAATAAAATTAGATGAAGTTAAATGTCTTGTACAATACATATAATTTTGTAAAAAAACTCTATAAATCAAAATTTAAATATAGTTTAAATTGAAATTTGAATATGCTTAAACAATTCTTAACCAGTTAGCATGTACTTTAATTTAAGTCTGTGTTGATAACAGAAATTAAATTCTAGATACGAGGAAATATGAAAATTTATACTACCGTTTTCGGTCGTGCAATTACCAGTTCAGTAGTAGCTGCTGCTGTTGCTGTTGCTCCATTGTTTGCAACAGTTACTCAAGCACAAGCTCAACAAGCTCAAACTCTTAATGGTGCAGGTGCTACCTTCCCAGCACCTTTGTACGAAAGATATGCTCGTGAAATTCGTAAGAAGTTCCCTAACCTCAGAATTAACTACCAAGCAATTGGTAGTGGCGGTGGTATTAGACAAACAATTGCAGGAACCGTTGACTTCGGTGCTTCTGACGCAGCAATGACAGATGCAGATATTGCAAAAGTCAAGAATGGCGTAATCCTCGTCCCTACAGCTGGTGGTGCGGTTGCGGTAGTTTTCAACGTTCCTGGTGTAAACAACCTCAGATTGTCTCGCAAGACTTTACCAGCTATCTTCTCTGGTCAAATCAAAAACTGGAATGACCCAGCAATCAGAGCTGACAACCCAGGTGTAAATTTACCTTCTACTCCAATCAGATCAGTTGTTCGTGCAGATAGCAGTGGTACAACTTTTATTTTTACTAATCACCTCAGTGCAATCAATGGCTACTTCAGAGGTAGAGTTGGCGCCAACACAGCTCCAAGATGGGCAGGGCTTGACAACGTCCTCAGAGGAAAAGGTAATCCTGGTGTTGCGAACTTAGTATCTCGTACCCAAGGTTCCATCGGGTATGTTGAATTTGAATATGCTAGAGCAAATAACATAAGAATGGCGCAAGTTCAGAACAAGAAAGGGCAATTTGTTGCTCCTTCTTTAGCAGGTGCTAACGCAGCATTAAGAACTGTTAGCTTCCCTGATAACTTCCGTGTATTCGTTGGCGACCCTAACGATGGTTATCCAATCGTTGGTTTAACCTGGCTGATGATTTACAAAAAGTACCCCAACGCTGCTAAAGCAACTGCAATTAAGCAATTTATTAACTGGGCACTTACAGACGGTCAAAAGATCAATGATGACCTCAACTACACATCAATTCCTCCTGCTGTAGTTAATCGTGTATTGAACGTAGTTAACAGCACTGTTAAGTAATTTTTTAGGTAAAGGAAAAATAAAAGGGGTGACATTTATATATAATTAGCCCCACCCTTACTTAAAACAAAACCAACGCATGAACGTAGGGTGGACTTTAGTCCACCTTACTTGTATGAGAATAATTTATTTCACTAAACTGTAATGGCAACACCTGAACCAGTCTCCCCCAAATATACGCATTCCTCCAATGCTGTTGATGCTAATCTCGACCTAACAGTTATCGGTGGAAGAAATTACTGGACTAATCAAGCTTTCACATGGTTTGTTTACGCTTTTGCTGCTATTACTGTTTTAATTCTTTTTTGGATGAGTTTAATAGTATTTCAGCAAGCTAAACCAGCAATTGATAAGTTTGGATTTGGGTTTCTGACAAGTATCGAATGGGATACGGGCAATGAATTGTTTGGCGCGTTACCATATATATACGGAACGCTAGTTAGTAGTGGTATTGGAATTCTACTTGCTTTCCCTATTGGTGTAGCTGTAGCTTTGATTACTAGCGAAAACTTTCTCCCTCCATCAATACGCAGCACTTTTGCATTTATTGTCCAGTTAATTGCTGCTATCCCCAGTGTGATCATTGGCTTATGGGGTATATTTGTATTTATTCCTGTTTTGGAACCAGTTCAAAACGCTTTGTACAAAACCCTAGGTTGGATACCATTATTTAATACTGAGAGTCCGGCTGGGTTTAATATGCTGACTGCTGGTATTGTTCTGGCGATTATGATTTTGCCAACACTGGCAGCAATATCACGAGATGTATTATTAGTTGTGCCTAAAGAGTTACGCAGCGCGTCAATGGCTTTAGGTAGCACTCGTTGGGAAACAATTTTCCGAGTTATATTACCTACAGCGCTTTCTGGAGTTATCAGCGCTACAATGCTTGCTTTGGGACGCGCGCTGGGTGAAACAATGGCTGTGACAATGGTAATAGGTAACTCGCCTCAAATTGATGTTTCATTACTGGCGCCTGCGTATACAATTCCTTCAGTGCTTGCGAATGAATTTGCTGAAGCGTTAAGTCCGCTACATACAGGTGCTTTAACTTATTTGGCACTAATATTGTTTGTTTTAACTTTAGGTGTGAATGTAGCTGCCAACCTTTTGGTGCAGTGGTTAGGAGTCAAGACCAAGTAGAGACGTTACATGTAACGTCTGTACACATGTAACGTCTGTAAAAATCAAAAATCCATTCATATTACGAAGTAAAAGCCAAAATAGCATGAGTGCTTATCAAGATTCGCAAGTTGATACATCATTAGCGAACGAATTGTGCAGTCCTTTACCGACTACACGGCGCCTGTTCACGTATATTATGAACGGGCTTGCATTCGGATTATCTGGACTCGCAATTGTTCCATTACTATCAGTATTGTGGGAAATTATAATACGGGGTTTCTCCGGTTTGAGACCTGCAATGTTTGTTACAGCTGTGATTGACAACGGAATTGCTAACGCAATAGTCGGTACAGCAATTATGGTAACAATTGCTTCGCTCATAAGTATACCGACAGGGGTAATGACGGGCATCTATTTGTCAGAGTTTGGTCAAAGCCATCCTGTGGCTAACTTTGTTCGTTTTATTACCACCATTTTGACAGGTGTACCTTCGATTGTTGTGGGTGTATTTGCTTACGGTGTTGTAGTTGCTATTACAAAATCGTTCAGCGCCTTTGCTGGTGGTTTTGCGTTATCAATTATTATGCTGCCAGTTATTGCGTTAACTACTGAAGAAGCCTTAAAGCTAATTCCAAACGCTCAACGACTAGCTTCTGCGGCTTTGGGTAGCAGCCGTTTTCAGACCACGTTTAAAGTTGTACTTGCTGCGGCAGTACCTGGTATTACTACAGGGGTCTTACTAGCTGTAGCTCGTGCTGCTGGCGAAACAGCACCGCTCGTTTTCACTGCTTTATTTAGTTTGGACTGGTCAACTGACCTTAATGGCCCAACTGCTTCGCTACCAGTACTAATTTTTAACCTCTACAACGACCCCTCGCCAGAGAAAAACCAACTTGTTTGGACTACCTCTATAGTCCTACTAAGTTTAGTTTTGTGCATCAGCTTGCTTTCGCGTTTGATTACTAGCAAAAAAACAAAGTAATGAGTAAGTGGTGTTGTCAATTTTTGTCGCATAATTTGGGCAAACATGAATAAATTAATCCCGGCTATCAAAGTCAAAAATCTCACGTTTTACTACGGAGCTAAAACGACTAAACCAGCCATTGAAAATATTTCAATGGATATCTACCAAAATCAAGTCACTGCTATTATCGGTCCTAGTGGTTGTGGTAAATCGACATTTATCAAAACTCTTAATCGCATTAGCGAATTAGAAGGTGACGTTCAGGTTAAAGGCAGCGTTGAATTCGCTGGTCAAAATATCTACGAACGTCGCATTAATTTAAATCGGTTACGGCGCCAAATTGGTATGGTGTTTCAAAAGCCGAATTTATTTCCAATGAGTGTTTATGATAACGTCGCATACGGTTTACGTATCGACCGATTTGTTCCAAAAGGGCAACTCGATGAAATCGTCGAAACGGCAATTCGAGGCGCCGCACTGTGGGATGAAGTCAAAGACAAACTTGGTAAATCCGCTTTAGGACTTTCTGGAGGACAGCAGCAGCGTCTTTGTATCGCTCGTGCAATTGCTGTTAAACCAAAAATTCTATTAATGGATGAACCTTGTTCAGCCTTAGACCCTATCGCGACAATGAAAGTAGAAGAACTCATTCATCAATTACGCGAAGAGTTCACAATTGCAATTGTTACCCATAACATGCAACAAGCTGTGCGCGTATCTGACTTTACAGCGTTCTTTACTACTGACGAAAGTCGCATCGGTCAAATGGTTGAATTTGGTGCTACCACTCAAATCTTCAACAGTCCTCTCGATGAACGCACGCGCGATTACGTTTCCGGTCGTTTCGGTTAATTCTTTCGCTTGTTCGCTCAATTCCCATATCGACAACTAAATTTACTCCTTACCACTTCGTTTTAACCCATAATGTGGAGACTAAACATGTTTAGTCTCTACAACACAAATTCTGCATTCCATACAGCAAATATATGCCTAGAACTATTGCCATCATTTTCTATTTTCATGCTTAATATAAATATTTATTATTAATTATATTCATTCTCAAAAATTAGTGACTAAAAGGCGATTCTAAAAAATACTTCATAAATTACTATGACTAGATGTACTAATACCCATTAGAGGATGTTTGAAAAGTCGAACAAGGTATAAAAAGAAATTACAGGCTGGCAGCGCAATCGTTTATACCGATATGAGCCATATCTAATTCTTTTCCAACCGCTTCAATTAGTCGCCCCTCAAGACTTTGGTAACAATAAGTAAGATTGTGTAACCTAGCCAAAGATTATCTGTTACATCCCTTGTATCCGTTGCAAACTGTTAATCGCTTATTTGCCTTTTCTTAACTTTTAAGTGCAAAAGTGTAGTTACAAGCTTGTGGAATATACGGCTATAGTGTGTTTTTCTTTACCACAAGCATAAGAATTAAGAATCATACGGGAAAGTTGTATTTCCCTACTCTTTTGTATTTACACATATAGAAACAATGACAAACACAACACTCAAAGGATTCGCGTTCCTTCCTGCCGATACCTTTGCTTCAGGCCCAGCATCAGGTAAAGACATTTCTGCAAATGGTCGCACTGGCCCGTTTCCTGGGCAACCTGTTCAAGGATTTAGTGCGGTGCAATTTGCTTCTCCAAATCAATTTTGGTTCATGGCTGATAACGGTTTCGGCGCCAAAACAAATAGTTCAGATTTTTTATTACGTATATACAAAGTTGAACCAAATTTTCGTACTATTTCTTCAGGTGATGGAACTGTAAAAGTAGATAGTAATTTTATTCAGTTAGCAGACCCAGATAAAAAAGTACCATTCAAAATTACCAACGAAGAATCACAAGAGCGCTTACTTACAGGCGCCGATTTTGATATTGAATCGTTTGTCATTGCCAAAGATAATACTATCTGGATTGGTGATGAGTTTGGACCCTATTTACTACACTTCGATAACAGTGGTAAATTACTCGATGCTCCAATTGCGACACCTAATGAAATTACATTAAACACCCTAAATGGACAACCTCCATTGGTAATTGGACACAGAGGCGCCAGTGGTGAATTACCCGAACATACGTTAGCTGCATACAAATTAGCAATTGACCGAGGTGCTGATTTTATCGAGCCTGACCTAGTTTCTACTAAGGATGGGGTATTAATCGCGCGTCATGAACCTAATTTAATTAACACCACCGACGTTGCCAACCGTCCAGAATTCGCAGACCGTAAAACAACTAAAATTGTTGATGGTGTCGCAGAAGAAGGTTTCTTTGCTTCTGATTTTACTTTGGCAGAAATTAAAACTTTGCGCGCAATAATGCCGCAAGATTATAGAACTCAAGTTTTTAACGGAGTTTTAGAAATTCCTACGCTTGAAGAAATTATTAATTTAGTAAAACAAGAAGAATCACTCACAGGACGCAAAGTTGGTATCTATCCAGAAACTAAGCACCCGATATACCATGATAATTTAGGTCTATCGCTCGAAGAAAAGCTTGTTGACACATTAGTTAAAACAGAATTTACCGACCCCAAACGAGTATTTATTCAGTCGTTTGAAACTAGTAATTTAAAAGAACTTAATAGTGTATTAATGCCGAATGCTGGTATTGATATACCTTTAGTGCAGTTACTCGATGCTACCGATGTCGCGTTAGATGGTTCGTTAATTGAGACAAAACCTTATGATTTTGTAGTTAATGGTGATGAACGTACTTATGCTGACCTGCGAACACCTGATGGGTTGAAAGAAATTGCCACTTATGCTGATGGTATTGGCCCTTGGAAACGAATGATTGTTTCTGTTAAAGGAGTAGATGCCAATAACGATGGTATTGCTGATGATGTAAATAAAGATGGTGCAATCAACGATGCTGACAAAACCACTTTACCACCAACTAGTTTAGTTCAAGATGCCCATACTGCAGGCTTGCTAGTACATCCATATACATTTCGTAACGAAGGAAGATTTTTAGCAGCAGACTATAACAAGAATCCTGAACTTGAATATAGACAGTTTATTCAGTTGGGAGTTGATGGTTACTTTACTGATTTTCCTGGTACAGGTGATTTCGTCCGCGACCAAATTGTGGCGCCATTTGTTCGTTCACCGCAAAATCCCGATGTTTTGGCAACGGGTAGAGACGCGATTAATCGCGTCTCTACATTAGATGGACAACCACCTATAGTCATTGGACATCGAGGTGCCAGTGGTGAACGTCCTGAGCATACTTTGGCAGCATATAAATTAGCAATTGCCCAAGGCGCCGATTTTATTGAACCTGATTTAGTGGCAACCAAAGATGGTATTCTCGTTGCGCGTCACGAAAATGCTTTAGCAGTTCTTAATGCTAATGGTAGCCTTAATAATACTGATACTAGTACTGATGTTTATGAACGTCCTGAATTTGCTGACCGTTTAACAACGAAAGTTATCGATGGACGCTCGGTACGTGGTTGGTTTACCGAAGATTTTACATTGGCGGAACTCAAAACTCTCAACGCAATTGAACGTTTACCAGCTTTACGCGGTACTCGTTTCAATAACGATAAACTTCAAGTTCCAACTTTGGATGAAATTATCGACTTAGTACAACAAGTCGAGCTAGAAACCGGACGTAAAATTGGTATTTATCCAGAAACCAAGCACCCTACATATTTTGCCAGCGAAGGTAAGCGCATCGATGGTACTCCCATTAATACGAACTTGGGACAAAAATTAATCGACACTCTCGTTGCCCAAAACTTTACCGACCCCAAACGTGTATTTATCCAGTCGTTTGAAACTGGTAATCTTAGGGAACTCAACGATGTCATCATGCCCAACGCTGGTGTTGATATTCCTTTGGTGCAATTATTTGGTGGTGCAAACGACCGTCCGTATGATTTCGTTGTTAATGGTGACAACCGGACTTACGGTGATTTAACAAAACCAGTTGAACTTGGTGAAATAGCTAAATATGCTGCTGGTATTGGACCCAATAAAAGATTAATTGTACCAGCAGGTAGAGATGGTACACTTTTGGCGCCTACAACTTTAGTTCAAGATGCTCATGCAGCAGGCTTACTAGTACACCTTTATACACTGCGTAATGAGAATGTATTCTTGGCGCCAGATTATAACGGGAATCCAGCAAACGAATACAAGCAGTTTATTGAATTAGGAGTTGACGGTTATTTCACTGACTTCCCTGGATTAGGAGATACAATCCGTGACCTTTATGTAGGTACACCAGCAGTATCTAATTTAGCTGGTTCTAGAGGTTTTGAAGGAATGGCAATTAATCCTGACAAAACCAAATTGTATCCTTTGCTCGAAGGAACAGTAGTGGGAGACCCTGCTGGTTCGTTAAGGATTTATGAATTTGATATTGCATCGAATAAGTACGAAGGTTTAGCAGGTTATTACCAAATGGAAAGTCCTAATAATGCAATTGGTGACTTTGCCGTTGTGAATGCTAACGAGTACTTGGTTATTGAGCGCGATAACGGACAGGGAGATGCGGCACAATTTAAGAAAATCTACAAAGTTGATTTATCGCAAAAAGATGCTAATGGTTTTGTGAGCAAGCAAGAAATTGTAGATTTACTCAACGTCAAAGACCCTAACGACCTCAACCAAGACGGAAGCACCAACTTTAAATTCCCGTTCCAAACCATTGAAGATGTTTTAGTAATTGACGAAAACACTATTTTGGTTGCGAACGATAACAACTATCCATTTTCCGTTGGTCGTCCTCCTGCCATCGACAATAACGAAATAATATTGCTCGGACTTGATACACCCCTCAACCTCGACCCACGTGTTGGAGTTGCTGGACTCAATCTGCCAACCATTGAAATTACAGGTGGCGCCGGAGATGATACATTATATGGCACAGTAGCTTCAGAACTACTTACTGCTGGTGATGGCAATAATGTTATTTACGGTGGTGAAGGTAATAACTATATTATTGCTGGTTCCGGAAACAACAAAGCTTTTGGTGGCGCCAACAACGATACTTTCTTTTTAGGCAACGGAGATAATACCATTTACGCAGGTGAAGGTCAAAACCGTATCTCTACAGGCAACGGTAATAATTTAATTTACGCAGGCGCCGGAGATGATAACATCACCGTTGGTAAAGGAAATAACACCATTTACGCAGGTGAAGGAGCAAACACCATCACAACTCTTGGTGGGAACAATACTATCTATGCTGGAAGTGGCGCCGATAAATTCGTCATCAACACAGGTAATGGTACAACTACCATAATTGGATTTGGCGCCAACGACCAAATCAGTCGCGGTAGTACTTTACTCGCAACAGATGTACTAAACACCAAAATTAACGGCAACGACACCCTAATCAGCAAAGGCAATAACTTACTAGCAACACTAAAAAATGTACAGCTTAACTCACTAACCACCACCACCTAACCATTAATATCTTGTGGGATATAATCTTGTGGGATGGGCATCCCTGCCCGTCCTACCTACTTAGCATTATAAACAACACTAATTACCAAACTAAAATGCTAACCTTATCATTGCCACTGCAAAAAATAATCGGGTCATGACATCAGTTGTAGAAATAGATGAAATTTGGAAAGAAGCAGCAAAACGTTTAAATGATGTTTCTGAAGATAAAATTACACCCTTGCTCAAGCAGTATGGCATTTTACCACAACTCGTGCGTGAAATTATTATAGATTGTGCTATTTCATCTATCGAACTCAGTCAAGAAGAAGTTTTTACAATATATAAACAGTTTTATCAAGAGCAACAGCTAAATTCAGATGGAGATTTACAAGCTTGGCTTTCGGCGCGTCAAATAACCCGCTCTTTATTAGACTATACAGTTACCCGTGGCGCCAAACTTGAAAAATTCAAACGAGCAAACTGGCTGAGTCAATTAGAATCATATTTTATGCAGCGCAAAGCCAAACTGGACCGAGTAGTATACTCATTAATTCGCGTCAATGATATTGGTATTGCCCAAGAATTATATTTCCGCATCGCTGAAGGCGAACAAACGTTTCAAGAACTCGCAAGCGAGTATTCCCAAGGTACCGAAGCTTCAACAGGTGGTTTACTAGGACCAATGGAACTAGCAACACCACACCCAGCATTAGCCAACTTGCTTGCAACTAGTCAACCCGGACAACTGCTACCACCAACTCGTCTGGCAGAATGGTTTATGATAGTTCGACTCGAAAAGCTGATTCCTGCTAAGTTAGACGAACCAACACAACAACGTTTACTCAACGAATTATTTGAGAATTGGTTGCAAAATCAAGTTAAAGAAGTCTTGAAGCCAGTCGTAGCCCCGTAAATATACTGATGTCAGTGAGTTTTCGCTGAGAATATAACATAAGTATATTACCGTCTATGAAAATCATTCCTGTTCGAGGATGCCCTACTGTGCTATATGAGCGTTATGAGTACTGTTCTGACTGCTGACAATTCTACTTTACATTCGCAAATAGGTTCTAAGGTTTGCCAAGCTATTATTGCTATTCAAGTACAGCAGCCAGAATTACTACTCGGTAAGTATCGAGATATACCTTGGCAAAGTAGTCGTCATCAATCTGGTTTGGTTAACAAATTAACCGAGATACTTGGACAAACTCAAGACGAAAAGCTTACACAGCAACTTTTACAGAAATTTTTGAGAGCGTTGCTTTCCCCTGAGTCTTTTTCTTCACCTATAATAATTAACTTATTTAAGGAAGTTTCTCAACTTGGTAGTTCAAAAATAGATGGCAACGGCGCCAGTACCAGTAAAATTAGTGAAAGTGAAAGTGAAAGTGAAACTAATCTAAATGAACTCATAAAATCTGCTCCTGAGACAGAAAAGCTTACAAATAATGCTCCTCAAGCTGCGATAGTCGATCAAGAAACTCAAGAGAATGTCGATACTACAAAAGACACCTCAGAATCAAACACTTTAGAATCAAACACTTCAGAAACTACAAATAATACTCCTGGCGCCATAGATGATAATACAAACAACGCCGCTTATACACAGGGTGGAGTCGCAGTATTATTATTGGATGCAGAAAACTTACAATTTAATAACGAAACTGAAAAATTCTTGAGTTCAGTTTGCAATTATCCAATTCAAGTTAAAGTTGCTTTTGCAAATTGGTGTCGTAAAGGTAAGCTCGACGCTGAACTACATGCACGTAACTATGATTTGATTCATGTACCTTCGGGTAGAGATAACGCAGATGGAAAGATGATAACTTTTGGCTCGTCGATTAATCAGCGCTTTCCAAATGCCAAAGAGGTTTTTGTTTGCTCATCAGATAATGTGATGACAAACTTGTGCAATCACATGATGCAAAATGGGTTAAATGTATTTAGGGTAGTAAAACAAGGTAGTAATTTGACGGTACTTGATATTCAAAACGGTAAAACACATGTTCATACGGTTTTACCAACTATGGAGCAATTTGTCAGTCAAATCAAAGATATTATTCGCGAAGAAGAGTCTCGGACTGGGAATCAATGGATGAAGTTGTCCAAAATGTCCAAGATATTTCACAATAAGTACCATATTGGTGTTAACCAAGTAGTATCACACCATTTTCAGGGTAAAACCGCTAAAGACATTTTTCTTGAACACGCTGAGTTTGCTGTTCACCATCTTCCTGAAGATTTAGAGACTTTTATTACTTTATTTAAGTTGCCAGCAAAGGCATAAATTGGCGGATTAATCCAATCGTCACAGCAGGCAATTCTAGCTGTGGTGTTAAGCCAACGTTTTCTATTTGTTCAAAAATGCGGATTGCGTTACTGTTTATTTGGGCAAAACGGCGCCCAATTTCGGGGCCTGTGAACTGAGATTTTTTTCCCCAGATAATTCCTGTAGGGGTTTTAAGATCATGTATATATAATGATAAATCGAAGCTTAAATCGCCACGTACAAATGATAATGCCGCATATTCGGCATTTGGCTGCTGTGCCGATTCTAAATATGCCTCGATAATTTCTGGAAAAATTCGGTCTTTTTCGGCAAATTGACGTTGCTCTAAAAATGAGCGAATACCCTCTCTTGTGGCGATACCCGTACTGTAAAGCAAACGGTCAATTATCGGTATGCTGACGATTTGAGCAAAAATACTGCGTGAATAATCTTCACCAAAGTCGGCAAGTCCCGCAGGTGTGGTTAAAATTAGCGATTTGAAAAGTTCTGGATGTACACAAGCTACTCTGATTACAAAAGCAGCAGTTAACGAAGAAGCAACTACGGTTACTGGTTCTGGGCAGGTTGATACTAAGAATTCTCGAATTGTCGTCAAGTAATCATCTACCTGGTAATTGCGTGCAGGATGCTCTGAACTTCCCCATCCGATTAAATCAGGCGCCAAAACTTGGTAGAAGTCAGCAAACGCTGGGTAAACTTTTGACCACTCGTAAGCAGAAGAACCACCACCGAAGCCGTGTAGAAATACTAAGTTTTCCTTTACTATATTTTTTTGCTCACTTTTTTGCCAAGGGTTGGCGCCATTGGTGTAATATACCATTCTACCAAGTGAGGTTATTATGGAGCGTTGCTCAAATCCTAATGGCTGAAACATAAATAAATTAGAGTTTTTTTGGGAACGGGAAACAAAAAATTGCATTCTCAAGTACTTAACTAACACACTTTATATTTAATTGACCTGTGCCTTACCTCTCATTTGTCGTATGGTTTGCGATTATTGGCGGCTTTATGTAAATATAAGCACTAGTTAAAAAATACTATAAAACTATATTTACTTAGATAGATAATCTTGTAAGCACTGTCAGGAAAAGCCTATATTTCCCTGACTTGCAAATTAAGCCGATGTAAATGTCACCGTAACATTTGTGAAGATTTAGTGATTTTTATGCCACACATAGAGTCGAATCATAGCTATACACACTATGATTTTAATGCGAATACGTGTAGCAGGTATTACTTATGGTGCATTTTAACTACCATGTTTTGTGATAATCTATCAGAAATATTACTGATAGTACTTAGTGTTCATTCCCTGCAAGCGGCAATCCTTGTAAATCAGTCTTTTACACTTAATGACTGTGATGAAACAAACTTATACACAAAGTTTAAAATTTAAGAAAATACGCACTATCACCGAAATTAGAGCGATTGCCTTGTATCTAATTAACAGTGGTTTTAATTTCTCGTTTATGCTAGAGGCGAGGTTTTTATGATAAAACAGAGTTTTTTTCAACCAGATACAGATACAGATACTTTACTCAAGTTATCCCAACACAGACGTCAACTCACCTCCAATCGAATGTCGCCTACTATCGAACCATCTTCGTTAGAGTATCTAGAGGCGCCAGTGCCAGTAACCCGTAATGAGGTTGATACTACAAATGATAATGGAGATTGCGTTTGCCTAAATTTAGAGACTTTGAAATGCTTTGAAGTTGTCGAACGTCAGTATGAAGAATTCGGGGTCATTTTCAATAATTGTATTGCGATACAACCCTCAAATCCCGCATTTCCAACCGATAATGCAATTGTATTGATGGGGGCACCTAAAGGTGGTTTCTTAGAAGTTGCTTTCACACGTCCGGTAAATATAGTAAAAGCTTTAGTTACAAGTTCGCAGCGACTACTAATGTCGGCATACAACCGCGAACGTAAAATTGTGGCACAAGCAGTACTCCCAGTTGGGAATCTGGCAAATACTGACTCAACGCTTCTTCCTAACGCTCTGATGTCAGTAAAAGCATCCCAAATATACAGCATCACCTTCTGCGCGTTTGATGGGCAATTTACCGTCGATAATTTTAGCTTTTGCTCTTAACCATTATTTACGATGGCGCCAAAACTTTTTGAAATACCTAAAAAATCAATTGTTTTTTCCGTTTGCTGGATATTCTTGTATAGAATATACGGGAGCAAGGTATCTGTCCCATTATTTTAGGGTCAACCTTACTTATATCAATTCAATACAAGGTTATAAAAAGGTAAAAAACAGTGGCACAGGCTTCGTCTTCGTGGCAGCAATTAATAAACCAGATTTCCAACTTGGCACTTGGAATGCCCAAGATAAAAGCCACGCATCTACGAAGTAAAGAGCGATTCCAACCAGGCCCTGGTGGAGTTCTTAGCTTTTTAACAATCGTTTTAGCGATGCTGCTATGGAACTGGAAGTTACTGCTTGCAACTAGTATTGGTGTTGGTACAATGGTATCAGCTTATTCGTTGCAAAAGCGAGACTTGTCAAACTATTGGTTGCAATTGAGTCAATTTTTTGACAAGCACAATCGGCGGTTACTAATAGCTGTATTTAGTGGTGGTATTGCTACTTTTACTAGCTACACGGCTATAGCTGTATTTCTTGGCTCGAAAAATCCTTGGATTGCAACTGGCGCCTTAATGCAAGGTGCAGGAACGCTTTTGACTTTAATTTTACTAGTATGGCTAATCACCACTATTAACGACAACAAAGAGCAGAGCCAAATTGACCAATTGTTACAAAAGTTAACTGAATCCGACCCACTGAAACGTTTAATTGCTTTACGTCAACTAACAAAATTAGTGACTCGTTTTGATATCGACGTTTCAGAGCGCAAAGCTGTAATTGATTGCTTACAGCTTTTGTTAACTACTGAAGAAGAAACATTAATACGAGATACAGCGTTTGATAGTTTACAAGCTATAGAAAAGCTACAAACATCAAATGGTGGTGCTATTCCATTAAAGCCACTGTTCGTCAAAGTCAAACACAAGGTTCCCACTGCTTAAATATTTTTGGTTAAAAGTTTTCCATTACAAACCTGTACAACTCTGTGATTACAGCGTCGTACCAACTGCTCGTCGTGGGTGGTGATAATGACGGTGGCGCCAAAAGCGTTTAATTTCCGAAAAATTTGTATAATTTGCCAAGAGTTATCGGGGTCAAGATTTCCGGTAGGTTCATCTGCGAGTATTAACGGTGGTGTACTAACTATTGCACGAGCTATTCCAACTCTTTGCTGCTCTCCTCCAGAAAGTTGACCCGGAAAACAATTGGCTTTGTCTCGCAAACCTACTAGTTTTAAAGTTGGTTCTAGGCGCCGTTGAATTTCTTTACGTGTATAACCCTGAGCTTCTAAAACGACCGTCACATTTTCTGCGACTGTTCGCTGTTGAATTAATTTGTAGTCTTGAAAAACAATGCCAATACGGCGCCGTAATAAAGATAAAGCGTCACCTCGCATTCGTGGGACATTACATTCATCGACCGTCACTTCACCTTGTGTAGGTAGTTCTTCGCCGTACAGCATTTTTAGAAGCGTGGACTTACCCGAACCGCTTGCTCCTGTAACAAATAGAAATTCTCCTTTTTTGACCTCTAAGTTGATGTCAGATAAGGCAAGCTGGTTAACATATGCTTTTGTAACGTTATGCAGTTGTACCATGTTTACTGCATTTAACGTTGCAACATCTTGTTCTCGGTCTAGTACAGTTTGATTGGAAGTTGCTTGATTTGTTGAGACAGCCATAAAGTCATTTAAAGGGGTATTTTACTTAAATATGTATGGTTACAAAATTAAGGATTCCCAGACTACGCCCAACAATATCAAAATTTGAATATTTTTTTGTTGTGGAATGGGCATCCATGCCCGTTCTTGGTATGAGGGCGGGCAGGGATGCCCGCTCCACAAGATAATTTTTTATTTTAATCACTGACTGACTGCGCGTCTATCGGTAATACAATATACAATAGACTTCAGTGCAAATTCAGGTAAAGATAACATTCTCTTCCAGCGCCAAGGTTCTTTATATAAACGATATAGCCATTCTAAGTTATTGTTTCCTAGCCAATGGGGGGCGCGTGTTTTGACACCCGACCAAATGTCTAAACTACCACCAACACCTATCCAAATGGCCTGTGGGCATAAATGACGATTTTGAGCAATCCACATTTCTTGGCGAGGTACTCCCAAACCAACTAAAATTAGCTGTGGCTGAATTTGAACCAAAGTTTGCTTAAGAAGTTCTTCTTCAAGTTCTGAGTGATATCCAGAATGGGTACCTGCAATTGTTAATCCTGGTGACTGTGATTGCCAATAGTCGGCAGCTTTTTGAGCGACTCCAGGACTTCCACCGTAGAAAAATACTTTGGGTGGATTTAATTTTGAGCTTGATTGTGCCAAATTTTGTAGTAATGCTTCTGCAAGCTCAATGCCTGGAACACGGTTGACATTTTGCTTCTTCAAAAGTTGGAGATATAGAACTACTCCGGCGCCATCGGGAATTACAAGCTCTGCATTTTGAATAATTTTAGACAAAGCTTCGTTACGTTCCGCTTGCATCGTCATTTCCGCATTTAGGGTGACAACATGCGCTCCCTGACTTTGTTCTATGCGTTCTTGTAACCAGTTAGGGTAGTTAGCGATTACGTGGACGGGTAGTCCCAAAACTGAAAACGATTTAGGCAAATTAGACATAGCCTGCAAATTCTGGTTCCTCACACCATACTAATTACGAACGCTAGTTTATCAAATTTGTTCCTGTTGTGATTGGTCTGAATAGTTACAAACAAAGGGTAGAATATAATTTTTTGATGTTGAATATGCTTTGGAGTGTCTCGTTAAACCAAATTATAGTTAGTACTTTTATATCTCTTGTAAATCAGGGAGAAACCGGGTTTCTAGGTTTCTCCTAGTTTTGTAAAGATGTATGACTACTACCTGAGCGTAAAACTTTTTAGTAAACTCAACTTTACAGCCAACTGCGAAACGGGCAAAAATCGACCATGAGTAAAATTCGTGTTGCTCTGATTGAAGACCATGACCTCACCCGTGTGAGTATCCGCACTGCATTGCAACAAAAAGGAGAAATTGAAGTTGTTGGAGAGGCGCCGAATGCAGCAGAAGGGCTAAAACTGCTTTCTTTGGTGCATCCGGATGTAGCAATTGTGGATATTGGATTACCTGACAAAGATGGTATCGAGTTAACGCGCGAGATTAAATCAGAAGCAGGTAACGATGAAACAAGAACTCGAGTATTAATTTTAACGCTGCGCGATAGTAAGGAGGCAGTTTTAGCGGCGTTTGCAGCAGGAGCAGATTCATACTGTATGAAGGATGTTAAGTACGATAATTTGCTTGAAGCGGTTCGCGTCACTTATAACGGTAACGCTTGGATTGACCCAGCGATTGCCCGAATTGTCCTACAACAGGCAAAAACTAATCCTACCAAAATAGATGCCACAACCAGCGAGGCGAACGCAGCATCGGCTGAGTTGGGTGGGCAAACCGATGAACAAATGATTGACCCTTATACTCTTACGGAACGAGAGTTAGAGGTATTACAGTTAATTGTTGAAGGTTGTAGTAACGCTGTTATTGCCGAAAGGTTATATATTACCGTCGGTACCGTCAAAACCCATGTACGTAACATTTTAAATAAGCTATGTGCTGATGACCGTACTCAAGCTGCTGTGCGCGCGTTGCGTTCTGGTTTAGTAGGTTAGTAGAGACAAATAATTAATCAATTGATGCAGAGGCGCCTTACGTGAGGGCGCCTCTACATTTGTAAACACTGTCATGGTATCAAATACTTTACGTATACTAGTATTGTATATTATATTTTTTTCAGTATTATTACTTACGTGATACATTAGATAATAAAAATACATTAGTGTGCGGATAAGAAACGAAGACTGTTAAACTATTGGTTGGTGTGGAGTAATACATAATGGAGTGTGATGGATATTTTTAAATACTTGTAAAATATAAGATTCAAACTGGGTATCCTCTATATAAGCATGTAATTTATTTTCGTTCATTGAGTGGAAGTACTCGTACTGAAACACTTTTAAGCAGGCGCGAAACCAAAGTCAAATATGACTGAAACAGGGCTAGATAAACTGAAGCTGATGGTGGTAGACGATGAACCGGATAATCTAGAACTACTCTACCGTACTTTTCGGCGTGATTTTCAAGTTTTCAAAGCGAGCAACGCTATCAGTGCTATTGACATCTTAGATAAAGAAGGCGAAATGGCTGTAATTATCTCAGACCAACGAATGCCTGAGATGAACGGTACGGAATTTCTTAGCCTCACGGTTGAGCGTTTCCCCGACACAATCCGCATTTTACTAACTGGGTTTACAGATGTCGAAGACTTAGTGGATGCTATTAACTCCGGTCAGGTGTTCAAGTATATTACCAAACCTTGGAAACCTGACCGTCTCAAAGCAGTAGTCGAACAGGCAGCCGATACGTATCGTGTTGTTAAAAAGCGAACCCAAGAATTGAGTCGCGCTTTAAGACGTGAGTCACTATTTAATGCAGTGACAACGGCAGTTAGGGAGTCACTTGACTACCGTAGTATGCTGCAAAAAATTGTCGCGACACTTGGGCAAAGTTTTGACGCGACTTATTGCTTTGTACGACCAGTTGAAAACGACCATTTAACACAAGACGAGTTTTACTACCAAGACCCAAAAACTTCTGAATTTTGCTGTCCGGTTGATTCAGAAATTTTAATCGAAAAAGTTCTGGAAACTCGTAATTATCAAGTTTCGCAGTCAGGTGACGATACTTACCCTTATTACCAACTAGTTGTACCGTTGATTTATCAGCAACAATTCTTAGCTATCTTGACTTTATGTCAGTATAAACGTGATTATTCTTGGCAAGAACAGGACATACAGTTGATAACAGGAGTTGTTGAACAAGCAGCACTTGCGCTTTCGCAAGCCAAACTTTATCAGCGTCTACAAGAGAAACAAGAGCAAATTCGGTTGGAACTAGGAGTTGCACGTCAAATTCAAAATAATTTGCTGCGTCAAAGACTACCAGAAATTGAGAGCGCGCGCATACAAGCTAGTTGTTTGCCTGCACGCGAGGTTGGAGGCGATTTTTTTGAGGTGTTTGTTCACCCAAAAGGTGACTTATGGTTAGCTGTTGGGGATGTATCTGGAAAAGGTGTTCCAGCAGCTTTGTTTATGGCAAGCGCAATATCAGTGCTACGTCGTGAACTATCCCAAGAAACACCTGAATTGCCAAACGTGGTTATGCAAAACCTAAATCATGCCTTGTGCGATGATTTAATCGGCAATAATTGCTTCATAACTATAGTTTTGGCGCGCTATAGAAGTGCAACTGGGGAGTTAGTTTATGCTAATGCTGGACACATTTATCCTTTGCTTTGGTCGAGCAAAGATACGAGCGTTCAACAACCAACTTATTTAACAACACGTGGGGTTCCTTTAGGTATATTGCCCAAGTGGCAAGCTCAGTATGGTCAGTTAGTTCTCTCAAGCGGAGATATACTACTCCTTGCTAGCGACGGAATTACCGAAGCAATGGTAACAAATCATCCTGATGCTGAGGTATCCAAGCTTGGTGCTGGTATTAACCGCTCTATGTTAAAACAAGAAGGTTTGTGGAAGCTACTAAAAAATCAACCGCAACCCTTATGTCTAGATAGTTTACTAGCTCGCATCCAGGAAGATACTGATTCTCAAGAAGACGACCAAACCATACTTGCTTTGGAGGTTTTATAGTAATGATGAAAACTGAGCTTCATGTACCGAGTGACTTGAAGTTTTTGACGATTGTAGAAGATTGGCTACTAGGATGTCTTAAGGTCGAGTTAGGACAATCGGTTGATTGGTCTAAGCAGTCTAATCGGTTACGGTTAGTATTAGTTGAAGCCTATTCAAATGCTGTGCGTCACGCTCACAAAGACCTGCCAAACGCTCCTATATTGATTCGTCTAGAACTTCAAGACCGAGATATTGCTCTAGAAGTTTGGGACAGTGGTGATGGTTTTGATATGTCAGACTACTTTGCCCCTAGTCCCACTGATAAACAAGAAGGTGGTTACGGATGGCTAATTATGAATCGTTTAATGGACAAAGTTGAGTATCAATTACAAGTTAATGGTGGTAACTGCCTCAAACTTGAAGCAAAGTTGCCTGAAATTGCTTAAACAGCTTTACCAATATTTATTTCTGGTTCATAAATAAAATAGTTGAATCATTTATTAGCCTTTTAATTGTGGACTCTATTATCTCCACTAATCTTAATACCTCACTATACACATGCTATTAAATTGTGACTGTTTAGGAGGCGCGTAACCACGTAGCACAGGCATCCCTGCCTGTGCATATTCTGTATTTCAGAACACAATACTACCTGCGTAAATTCAACAGTTCTTGCGGCGAAGCTAAAAGTTTTACTCTCGTGTAAACAATTTCCTTGCTTTCATTGAGAATAAATATCCAACTAACGTTAACACCGCACCAAGAAGTTTCTGCTTTCCCAGACACTTGCACTTGGTATTGCCCATCTTCTATAACTTCTATAATTCCTTGATTCGGGTAAGCTTTTATACCTTTAGCTTCTTGATTGAGGTAACTGACTATTGCGTCGCGTCCAGAAATATCTGATTCAAATGGTGGACGCATAACACCGTCAGGTGCAAATAAATCAGCCGTTGCTTCAAAATCTCCAGCGTTAAGTGTTTCAAAATAACTTAAAACTGTTGGCTCCTCAATTCCTTCAATTTTTGTTGAATTTGCAACAGAAGTAAATTCAGCGGCTGTCATAAAATTACCCATATATCATGCGTGCTAAACTTAATTTGCATCACCTGAACTGAAAATAAAAGTTATTTAAGAAGGATTTATTAAAACCATTACAAATACTTCTAAGGGTGGTTGTAAATGATAAAGTATTAGAAAGTACATTTTATTCGAGTGTTGGCGCAGTAGGTAGATAACATAAATGAGTGGATTGCAAAAAATCAGTAGCGATGAAGTTAAGCGTAAAGCCTTAGAACTTGGAGTTCATAAGGTTGGAATTACTGTGCCAAGTGCAAATTCGCTCTCTGAAGTAAATAATTTGAGTAAGTGGCTCGAATTGGGCTATCAAGCCGATATGATGTGGATGTCAAACAAAGCGCGCCAAGATATAAAGCTAGTGATGCCTGAAGTAAAATCTTTAGTATGCGTAGCATTAAATTATTACACACCGCATCAACATCAAGAAGTTACAGAGACAGGGGACAGATGTGGTAAAATCTCTCGATACGCATGGGGAAGGGATTATCACAAAGTCATGCACAAAAAACTCAAAGCCTTAAGCAGTTGGTTAGAATCGTTACATCCGGATATCAAAACGCGATATTATGCCGATACAGGGCCAATTCAAGATAAAGTGTGGTCAGAAAAAGCGGGTATTGGTTGGATAGCAAAAAATGGTAACGTAATTTCACGTTCTCATGGTTCATGGATATTTTTGGGAGAAGTGCTAACAAACTTGGAGCTAACGCCCGATACACCACACACTAAGCATTGTGGAACTTGTACTCGCTGTATAGATGCTTGTCCTACAGGCGCCATTGTTGCGGATGGTGTGGTTGATGCAAATCGTTGTATTGCTTATCACACAATTGAAAATCGTAGCGAAGAACTACCAGAAACGATTAAATCAAAAATGCAAGGTTGGGTAGCAGGATGTGATATTTGTCAAGATGTTTGTCCTTGGAATCAACGCTTCGCTTCTTTAACTGATGTCGTCGAATTTCAACCATACCCTGAAAATGTGGCGCCGTCTTTAGCAGAGTTAGCAGAAATATCAGACGAAAAATGGGATAAACGTTTTACAGCATCGGCTTTAAGACGAATAAAGCCGTTCATGTTACGACGGAATGCCCGCGCTAATATAGAAGCATTCCAGGCAAAATTATGACGACCAAAGTAATTATTTTTGATTTCGATGGTACTATCGCCGATACAGTAGATGCGCTTGTTAGCGTTGCAAATCGTTTAGCCGCCGATTTTGGCTATATTCAAATTACATCAGAAGAATTATCTATATTAAGAAATTTAACATCTAGGGAAATAATAAAGTATTCTGGTATATCAATTTTTAAAATTCCGTTTTTAGTTAAAAAAGTCAAATCAGAATTAAAGAATAAAATTCCTGAACTTAAGCCAATTGCTGGAATGCAGGAAGCTTTAGTAGAATTAAGAAATCAAGGACATAGATTAGGAATTATTACCTCTAATTCGCAAGATAATGTCGCAGAGTTTTTGAGAATAAATAATTTAGATAATCTATTTGAATTTGTTTATTCGGGAGTGACAATATTTGGTAAAACTACAATAATTAATAATGTATTACGGCAGAAACAAATTAAAACACAAGAAGTAATTTACGTAGGAGATGAAACGCGCGATATTGAAGCGTCAAAGAAAGCCAATATTAAAGTTGTTGCTGTAACATGGGGATTTAATTCGCCAGAAGCGTTAGCGAAGCAGAAACCTAACTTTTTAATTAATCATCCTAGTGAGTTAATACATGTTGTAAATAGAGACCCATTGTAAGCATTGTTGTAACCACTTTAGTGCTTGATTTAAGGAAAGCACTAAAGTGCTTACAACGAGCTTACAACGAGCTTATACAAAATTATTGACCAGGTTGACCTAATTCTAAAGCTTTCTTTACAATATCATCATCAACGTTACCAACAGCTTCTGTACCCGTAATTTCACTAGCCATGCTCATGTAATCACTAGGATTACCAGTTACACCCGGTTCAACTCTCATATCTTCAGGTTCAGGCATTTCATATTGAGGTGCAACCGCAGCTTCAGCAGCTTTTTGACCTTCTTCAGTATTATCAATTGGGCTGACGCTCATTTGTTTAGCGAGTTCATAGTCAGCATCAAAATCAACTTTAGGCGCCTTTTCTACACCTTCAGCAACATTATCTGCAAGTAACTGTGCATCGTGAGACACTTCACTGGGATTAATTTTTACTTCGTCAGCCATTATTTTGCTCCCTCGTAATTTACGCATTTCATTCTATGATGTCATCCTACCAACATTGGCAAATCTCGTCTTGATACCGTTTGATAGATTCTTACCTCTATAAAAAGATAGATAAATCAAGATTTTTACTTTACCTCTACACAGAGACAGATAAATTTAACACAATATTTTCTAACTAATCTTACTAACAGTAGTAGTTTTTGACACCCTTAATTTGTTACTCCTGATTTAAAGAGCAATCATTCAATTATCAAAATATAAGGAAACTCAAAAATGGTTAGCAGTTTTAATAATCAAATTCCACAAGCATTGACAGAAGAAGCTCAAGAAGTGGTAAAGGGCTTCGATAAATTAGACACTGACGCAAAATTAGCTTGGTTTTATGTTGTTTACAAACATATGGGTGAATCTATCACTCCTGCTGCACCTCTAGCCGCAGAACCAAACCTGGCGCCACAACTTTTCCAAGACTATTTAAAATTATCTGACGACGAACAATTACAAATCATGCGCGATATCATTGACAAAGAAAATACAGAATACTCGCGTACATACGGCGCCTTAAAAGATAACAATCAATTACTAGTTTGGTACGCTTGGGCAGAAGAAATGGGTAAAAGCGTAGTGGGAATGCCTAACGACTATACACCAAGCGACAATGTAAAAAGCTTATTATCTAAAATCCAAAACCTCGAATTTGAAGGACAAATGTCCGTATTCCGTACAATTGTAAACCAAATGGGTTACAGCGACGTTAAACCAATAGAAACACAAGCCCAAACCGGAAAAACCGCAAGCCTTTAATTAAAGTTAGGAGGCGCGGAATACAAATTGTCATTCTGAGCGCAGCGTAATGCGGAGCATTTGCCGCAGGCTAGAATCTTTATATTTCGAGATTTAAGAGATGCTTCACTACGTTCAGCATGACACTTATAACTCACAACTTATTGCATAGCTGCAACTTGACTTAAATCAGCTGGTGTTAAATTTGAATGCACAACCTGACCATCACGGAACCAGACAATACGTCGAGTTTGACGTGCAACTTCTGGCTCGTGCGTTACCATTACAACTGTAATTCCGGTATTATTAAGTTCTGTAAAAATGTCAAGTACTTCTTGAGTAGTACGCGAGTCTAAGGCGCCTGTAGGTTCATCGGCAAGGAGTAAAACTGGACGATTAACAATAGCGCGTGCAATAGCTACCCGTTGTTGTTGTCCTCCAGATAATTGGTTGGGTTTATTTAGTAAACGTTTTTCAAGTCCAACTTTAATTAGTGCTTCGGTTGCTCTGTCTTTACGTTCAGAGTTAGGAATACCCGCATATACCATTGGCAGCATTACATTTTCTAAAGCGCTTAGTTGCTGTAATAAGTGAAACTGTTGGAAGACAAAGCCTAGTTTTTTGTTACGAATGTGTGCAAGTTCGCTATCTTCCATTTGAGCAACATCGAGACTATCTAAGTAGTAATGTCCAGAGCTAGGACGGTCTAGACAACCGATAATGTTCATTGCTGTAGATTTTCCTGAACCGGATGGTCCCATAATTGAACAATAGTCACCTTCTTCTATTGTAAGATTGACATCACTAAGAGCGCGGACTTCTGTTTCACCAATACCGTATACTTTAAATATATTTTCTAGACGAATAATCGTTTTTTTGAAGTTGAAAGTGCTGAGTGCTGAGTGCTGAGTAGAGTTAGTAATAGATTGTTGATTTATTATATTATCAATTGGTTGTTCTTCCTTCATATTTTTCTCCTATTATAAATATAATTTTCTGACTGCATTTGTAAGGTGGCTATGCCGCACCTACGGTTACGCGCTTCTTAATGCGACAATTGGGTCGAGTTTGGCTGCGCGACGTGCTGGGAATACACCGAAGAATAAGCCAATTGCGCCAGAAATACCTACGGCAGAACCTATGGCAATTGGAGAAATAGCTGCTTCTAAAGGAGTTAAGGCACCTACTAATACAATTCCAGAAACACCAACAGCAGTACCTATTAAACCACCTGCGGCAGAGACGATTACGGCTTCAATCATAAATTGCAACAAAATATCTTGTTCAGTGGCGCCAATAGCTTTGCGTAAACCAATTTCGTGTGTACGTTCGGTGACAGAAACGAGCATGATGTTCATAATACCGATACCGCCGACAAATAACGAAATTGCGGCAATTGCAGCAAGCATAACAGTTAAGGCGCCTGAAATTTGTCCAACGGTTTGGAGTGCGTCTTTTTGAGTACGAATAGTAAAGTCGTCTTCGTTAGTAATTTTGTGACGTAAACGCAGTAAGTTAGTAATTTGGAATACTGCTGCATCTACGCTTTGACCGTCACGAGCCGAAGCAACAATATAATCTAGAGCTATACCATATGGAGAGTTGCGACCAATTAACCGATTTGCAGAAGTTGTCAATGGTACTATTGCTGCACTATCATAGTCGGCGCCGACACTAGAACCTTTTTCTGTAAGTACACCGATAACTTCAAACCGAGAATCTTTTACACGTACTGATTGCCCAATAGGGTTAGTTGAGCCAAATAACTTAGTCGCGAATTTACCTCCAAGCACAATAACTTGATTATTACGTTTCATATCAACATCGCTAAAAAAGCGACCCTTGGATGTCGTAAAATCACGCACCTGTAAAAAGCTAGGAGTTGTACCAATAATATTGACATCGGTGTTACGATTACCGAAGCTTACTCTTTGCCTACGGTTTAATTCCGGCGCCACTCCTACTACAGTTGGAACTTGAGAAGCAATCGCATCAGCATCAGCTAAAACCAAATTTCTGGGAACTTCAAATGAAATCCGTTGCGTTTCCTCATTTCCAGGAAGCACAAACAACACATTTGGACCCAGTGATTCTAACTGCTTGGCAACATACTTTTGACCACCCTCGCCAATTCCAATCATCGCAATTACCGAAGCATTGCCAATTACAATACCAAGCATTGTCAAGGCACTACGTAATTTATTTGAGAGCAGGGTTTTCCCCGCCATTTTCATACTTTCGACAATATTCATAATAATTAAATAGTATAAAAGTGCTGAGTTCTGAATGCTGAGTACTAGTAATGAGAAATAAGTAGTAAGTAGTAAGTAGTAACTCCGTAATCCTAACTTTCTACTCAGCACTCAGCACTCAGCACTCAGCACTCAGCACTAAATTATTTATTTTGTTGTTCCATTTGCTTTTGCATTTGATATTCTTTAGGAGGGTTTAAGAAAATTCGCTCTCCTTGTTTGACTCCTTCCAGAATTTGGGTTTGGTTTTTTATTTGTGAGCCAACGACAATGGGACGAAACTGAGGTTGATTTTTGCTATCAGGTACTAATACACCAGTATTTCCTTTCTCTGTCACAATAGCTACAGTCGGTATCATTAACGCATTTGGTACATCATCGCCTAAGAACGTCAAATCAACGTTTAAGCCAGAGCGCAATTTTTCTTCACCTGTTTCAATTTGTACTCGTATTTGGAATAAAGTTACACCTTCTTCTTTAACAGCTTCGGGTGCAATTAACCGAACACGTCCTTTAAATACTTGGTCTGGGTAAGCATCACTAGTAATTTCTACTTGCTGCCCAACTTTAATTCTACCAATATCGGCTTCAGGTACACTTGCTAAAACTTCTAAACCACGTACTAAAGCAACTATTGAACTTGATGTTGCCGAAGCCGAAGCACTAGCGGAAGTTGTTGGCGCCACATAAGCACCAACGTTGGCATATTTTTGTGTGACAATACCAGAAAACGGCGCCCGAATAATTGAGTCTTCTAAATTAACTAATTCTGCTTGGAGTCGCGCTTGTGCTTCTGCTACTGCTGCGGTGCGTTGAGCAATTTCTTCAGGACGCGAACCACTTTCAGCTAATTGTAATGCTGCGCGCGCTTCTGCAACTGCCGCTTGACGTTGAGCAATATCTTCGGAACGGCTACCACTTTGCGATAACGATAAACGTTTTTGGGCTTCGCGTAAAGAAGCTTTAGCAGAATTATCATCGCTTATAGCTTGGTCTAATAACTGCTGTCTTTCGGCGCCTTGACCAACAAGATATTGATAGCGTCGCACTTGTTCAGCAGTATAATTAGCTCTTGCTTGTGCAGCATCAACTTGTGCCTGAGCTTGGGCTATTTCTTGCGGACGGTTTCCTGCTATGCTTGCCGCAAGTTGTGCTTCTTGTGATGCTAACCTAGCACGGGACTGAGCAATTTCTTGTGGACGACTACCTGCACGCGCTTGGTCGAGTTGTGCTTTTGCTTGTGCAACATTTGCGCGCGCTTGTTGGATACGAGCTTGAATATCAGCACTATTCATTTTGGCAATAATTTGCCCTTGCTGTACCTTGTCGCCTTGTTCGACAAGTAACTGCCCAAGAATACCACCATTTTTAGGGCTAACATTCACACTTTGAACTGGGGTAACTCTACCACTCGCTGTAATTCGTAGCGTGACATTTTTTGCCTCAACTGGAACCGTAAGCTGGGAAATATCTTCGTTTCGACCACGTTGAGTAATAAATGTATTAGTAGCGACAGTCCCAGCGACAAAAACACCAGCTGCCATTAAACCCAATACCCAACGGGATGGAGACTTTATCTTTGTACCAAAAACAGGAATTTTAATTTGCGTTGCCATAGAAATACGTATATATATTTAATTAATGGGTATGGTTAATGGAGAATATATTTTTAGCCGCTGGTTTGATATACAACCAATCGTCTATTAATTACCGTAATCTACTTTGTAAAGATTTGCTTAATATGAGTTCATATTAACCGCTTGTGCGTTATGGCGCCTTCACCTAAGAGGGTGAGTTATTTGGCAACGGATGTAACGGATGAGTGATTGGTTACAGTTGTAGCATAGGCGTCTCGCCTGTGCAGTGGTAGAGACCCAATTAATTCGGTCTCTACCACAGAGACACAGAGTACACGGAGAGAAGCTCTTTAGGCACGCTCGTACACAAAGAAAGAGTTATAAATGATACGGGCTAATAGTTAAAATTTAAACAATTTCTGCCAATTGATTGTTCAAGGCTTCAAGATCAATTTCGTATCTTTGAAACAGGTCGCTTAAACCAGCATTTTCTGTTTGAGCTAATTGGACTAAAGCCAGCAAGAGATGTTCAGTTCCAATATATTTTCTACTCTTTAGTTTAACTATCTCTAAGGCAAGCTCTAGGGCAGAATTACCTTGTGGGCTAAATTTTAGATTCCCACGAGATTCAAAGGAATGGTCATTGGTTTCGATATCAAGTGTCATACCGTTTGCTCGCAGTAAACGAGCAGAGGTTGTTGTTGGATCAGCCAATAACCCCAGGAGCATATGTTCTAGCTCAACTTGTGATTTTTGTAAACGTGTTGCTTCATTACGTGCAAACTTGATAGCGTTTATTGCTTTCTCTGTAAACCTCTCGAAGCCAAAGTATTTTTTGAATTGTTTGACAAGTGTTTGCATAGCATTGCTAGCCTCGTAGATAAAAACATCTTCAATTGCAACGTTGAAAAGACTGGCAATTTTGAAAGCCATGTCTAAACTTGGGTCAAATTTGCCTGATTCAAACCCGTTAACCGCTTGACGACTTACTCCTAATTCTCTAGCTAGGTCTGATTGTGACCATTCGTGCATTTGTCGAAGTTCTTTCAGTCGGTTTTTCATTATTTGCTCTAGTTTTGTCAAGTATTACTTTACATAATTGCGAGAAACTTGTCAAGTTTTGCTTGACAAATGCCTGCTTACAAAGATGGTAATAATTACTTTGTTGCTCTAAACACTTGTACTTATTCACTAACAGAGTAATAATTAACGATTAGTTTCCAATCTCAACCTGGAAACGTTTAAACGTCGGCGCCTTTAGTATCAAATATCATTCTTCTGCAACAGGTTAAAACTCATGGAGTACAACTCTCAGGAATTAGCACAACTCTACAAAAACGCTCTCCTCAACGATGTACTGCCGTTTTGGGAAAAATATTCTATCGACTGGGAAAAAGGTGGGTACTTCACCTGTTTAGATACAAACGGTCAAGTATACGACACCGACAAATTTATTTGGCTGCAAAACCGTCAAGTATGGACGTTCTCAATGTTATGCAACGAAATAGAAAAGCGTGAAGACTGGCTAAAAATAGCTGAATGTGGCGCCAAATTTCTTGCAGAACACGGACGTGACGAGGAAGGTAACTGGTATTTTGCACTCAACCGCGAAGGTCAACCACTCGTACAACCTTACAATATATTCTCCGATTGCTTTGCGGCGATGGCGTTTAGTAAATATGCACTAGCTTCGGGTGAAGAGTGGGCGAAAGATGTAGCTATGCAAGCTTATAATAACGTATTGCGTCGTAAAGATAATCCTAAAGGTAAATATACAAAAGCTTATCCCGGTACGCGCGCTATGAAATCGTTAGCAGTGCCTATGATTTTAGCGAACCTGACTTTGGAGATGGAGTGGTTATTACCGAATGAAACCCTTGAACAAGTTCTGGAAGCAACCGTAACAGAAGTGATGGGTGACTTTCTCGACCAAGAGCGAGGATTAATGTTTGAAAACGTTACTCCAGAAGGCGCCCATATAGATAGTTTCGATGGTAGAGTAATTAACCCGGGTCATGGTATTGAAGCGATGTGGTTCATTATGGATATCGCTCACCGTAAAAATGACACAAAAACAATCGACCAAGCTGTCGAAGTTGTACTAAATATCCTTAACTTCGCATGGGATAGAGAATACGGTGGATTGTATTACTTTATGGATAGCGCAGGACATCCACCCCAACAACTTGAGTGGGATCAAAAACTTTGGTGGGTACACTTAGAGACTTTGGTTGCGCTCGCTATGGGTTATAAATTAACAGGGCGCCAACTTTGTTGGGAATGGTATAAAAAACTGCACGAATATTCATGGTCACACTTCGCAGACCCCCAACATGGCGAATGGTTCGGTTATTTAAACAGACGGGGAGAAGTATTATTAAACCTTAAAGGTGGTAAATGGAAAGGATGTTTCCATGTACCGCGCGCAATGTACTTGTGTTGGCGCCAGTTTGAACAAATGTAGCATAGGTGTCTCATCTGTGTAGTTAAAGTAATTATCTTTACCACAGAGACACAGAGACCACAGAGAAGAGGATAAATAAGAAAGTAGGTTGGGTCGAGGAGCTTGGTACCCCAGCATTTTAATTTTTAATGATTATAATAATCAGTATTATTAAAAATATTTTAAAACTTTAAAACTATATAACTGAAAAAAGCAGTAAAACAGTCACTGCAATAAAAGTAGGGGCGTAATATTACTGATTCTGGTGCTAGGGTACCAAGAATTTCGTTCTGATATTCAGAAATAGCACGGTTTAAAATAAAAAGAAAATAATGCATGATGGAATAATCATGATTCCAGGTGCATTTTATGGCTAGATTATACACATTTTTTGATGAATACATTTTGCCAAATATTCTTTTGATACAACTTATTTTAAAAGGCGAATATAAACAACAACTTATTTATGTAGGTAACGTAATTAAAATATTAGAGAAACATCAAAAATTTATAGAAAATCAATATAAATTATTTGGAGAATTCAAAAAAGATATTATTCAAACAAAGTCTAAGCAAAGTGAAATATTGGAAACTATAAGAAACGCTAACAAATCTTATATATATGCAAAAGTTCCAGAAGAATTGCGAGGATTTCTCGGTGATGTTCTAAATAGCAAGAAGGACTTAGAAAAAATTGAAAGTGAATTTAATTACTTAATCGATATAATACCGAATTCTATTAAACAAGCAAATTTTATTCAAACTACAATTTATCACTTCAGAGATAATATATTTAAAAGAACAACGAAAAATACATCTTATCGTAATTTTACAGGGTTAGATAAATATCTATCAGATTTAAGCTTACAAATTAAATTTCAGTTTCAATTTAAGTTGAAAACAAATGAACTTAAAAAAGTAATTAAAGAAATTGATAAAATATATACTAACTTAAATGAATTACTATCCTTAGAGGAAAACGGCAATAGTTTTGAGATAAGTACTGATATAGTAAAATATTTGATAGACCTTTTTGACATAAACACAATTAAGAAAATCACGGTTAATGGCAAATGTAAAATAGTTATAACGATAGATGAGCAAGACTATTTTATTCAAGATATTATCTGTATATGTAAAAAACTTGAAAGGAAAACAGCACGTATTCTTGGTAAAGCACAAACATTTATACCATTGATAAACAGCTATTTCAATGACAAAAGTTTTACCAAAGTTCGCGAACAAATTTATAGTAATAAGAAAGGATGTTCAATTAATAAATTGAATGAAATAACTAGTGATTATTTCAACAATATAAATTACAAGTTCAACTTGGTATCTCCCAGTGTATTGGATAATAGTATAAAAACTTTACTAAATGATACTAATTATCAATATTTTTGCGTTATTTATGATACAAATAAAATAATTTTACAAAATTATAAAAGTAATTATATATTAGATTTCGATACAATTAAGGCTTTAATAGAAATATTTGGTGTCTCAATCAAAGGAATAGGGCTAGATGGCTTTGGAGAATATATTTTATATTATAATTACAATAAATCTCAATTTACCACTTTCGATAACTTTATAAAAAAATTAACCAATGTACAAAATAAACTTAAAAAATGTATTCCCACAACAAACTTATTTTTGGAAACTGGTAAGCAATGTTTTGAATGTTCAGGATTTTTTAATGTACTGAGACAATCTTATTTAAAAAAATCAGAAGATATTCAGATACTTGTAGATGAATATTATCAAAAGCTAGAACAAGCTGAGTTGAGTTCGGAAGCAAGCAGTATAGAATTAGAGCAAAAACAATCAACTATTGAATTTATATATAATGAATTAAAAACAATACAAAACTATGCAAAATTTGTGAATGATACAGCTTACAAAACTGATAGTAAACATGATTATATATTCTTTAATGAAAACTATATTCAGCCTACTGAGAATATCTTAAAATTTTATCAAACCGTAGATGAAATCGCTTTGAAGAATAATGGCAATGGTGAAATCAGATTATTCTTTGTTTCCTGTAATCAAACGAAAAGTTACTATACAATTCGTCGTGAATATTCCTGTTTAAATCAATCATTAGAAAAATTACAAAGAAGAGTAAATTGGACTTATAATAGCAATAATAATCTAGTACAGAAAAAAGAGGAGCAAAATTTTCTATCAGAAAGGTCTAGTCAAGAAAATCAATTGTCAAAATCATTATATAATAAACGCCTTTGGTTTGGCGCATTAGGCTCAATGTTATTATTTGGCTTTATGTATATTGTTAATGAAATTCATATATATGAAACTAACAATATAAATAATAAAGCTGAAAAAATGGTATCAGAGTTAGAAATTAGCGAAGCTAAAAATATTGATGATATCAAAAACATACAAAAAACATATAAATTGAAGGAAAGTAAACTTAAACGGGCGCCAGTTACAGTGCTATCAAAACCCATATCAAAACGCTCAGAGTAAATATAATTATCTGTCAATTCAAGTTTACCTACCTCACTAAAGTATATTAATTCCTGGGTTTGAACCTATTAGTTTAGACTTAAGCAGAGTCTTGTTGTAAGAAAAAACAACTCTTATAGCACCTTGATACAGACCTTGATGCAGCAATTGCGCTACTATATCTTTCATGACAAGGGGAGTCGCGTGGACATGACAGGTAATATTAAAACAGATAATTTAACTGCAATTGCTGACCAATTTACCCAAACGGGCAAAGTTGTAGACGTTCAACCATTTGGCAGTGGCAATATAAATGATACTTTTTTGGTCAAGGTATCAACACAACAGAACTTTGTTTTACAACGCATCAATACACAAGTGTTTCGTCAACCTCAGCTTGTTATGCAAAATATGCGTACTTTTACAGAGCATGTTAGCAAGCGGTTACAAAATACTCCCTTAAATCGTCGTTGGGAAGTACCAAATGTGTTACCAAGCAAAGATATTCAAGATTATTATACTGATGCCAATGGTTCATTTTGGCGCGCGATTAGTTTTATCGAAGCTTCCGAGTCTTTCGACATTATGCACTCTGGGGAGCAAGCTAGAGAAATTGGTTACGCTTTAGGTATGTTCCATAACCTTATTAGCGACCTGTCACCACAAAAACTTGCTGATACTCTCGAAGGGTTTCATATTACCCCACTTTATCTAAATCATTATAACGAAGTTTTAGCTACTGCAACTCCATCTTGTACTCCCGAAGTTAATTATTGCCTAGATTTTGTCGAAAAACATTATTCACTGGCGCCTATATTAGAAAATGCCAAAACTTCGGGTCAGCTACCACTACGTTTGATGCATGGCGACCCGAAAATAAATAATGTCATGTTCGATACTAGTACTAAAAAAGCAGTAAGTGTTATTGACCTTGATACAGTCAAACCAGGATTAGTACATTATGACATTGGTGACTGTTTGCGGTCTGGCTGTAACCCTGCGGGTGAAGAAACCGAAAATTGGCAAAGCGTTACTTTTGATACTGATATATGTAAAGAAATTCTCCAAGGGTATCTAGCAGTAGCAAAAGAATTTCTGACCGAGAATGACTATATATATATGTACGATGCCATCCGTTTGATAGCATTCGAGTTAGGGTTAAGATTCTTTGCCGACTATTTAGCAGGCAATTTTTACTTCAAAGTCAAACATCCAGAACATAACTTAGGACGCGCGCTCGTACAGTTTAAACTCACCGAAAGCATCGAAGCACAACAAGCAACGATTAATAAAATTATTCAGGATGTGAAATAATGGCACAGACTTTTTCTTTACAGCCTTTTCCATCCACACAGGCGCCATCCAATCTGAAAATTACAGGTAACATAGCTAGAAACGAGAATTTACTTACTATCAGCTATAACCTTCTTGGCGATATCCAACAAGTTGATATTGCATCACCTGAAACACCCCAACGTAAAAACGAACTTTGGCTTGACACGTGCTTTGAGTTTTTTCTAGGCGCCGAAAATTCTCCTGGTTACTGGGAATTTAATCTTTCTCCTGCTGGACACTGGAACACCTACCGCTTTGATAACTACCGTCAAGGAATGCAAGAAGAAACTGCTTTTACAACACTCCCATTTAACGTAAAGCATAATCCCGATTCTTTTGACTTAGCACTTGATATAGACTTAACTAAAATTATTTCTATAGCGCAACAAATTGAGGTAGCAATTACAACTGTCATCAAAAGCACAAATGGTGATGTTAGTTACTGGGCATTGAGTCATAAAGGCGCCGAACCTAACTTTCACCTCCGAGAAAGCTTTATATTGGAAATGTAAGGTGCGTCACTGCCTGTTTGTATATTTTTCAAACCCTTAGTCAAGTTAGGTACAAATCAAATTAGTAAAGTTATTGTGGAGCGGGCATCCTTGCCCGCCTTTATATACTTCATCAAAGCGGGAAATGCTATAGTATACATTTACTCATCAATGAGCCAGCCGCGTTTTATTCCTTGCTCAATACCCTCACTCCAATCAGTAGTTAAGTGTTTCCTAACTTTATAAAAAAGATGTTTAACCACAGCCACATTAACTGGATTTTTTACATAGTCTTGCTCATACCTATATTCTCGGTCAGTATTTTTTTGCGTGATGGTTTATATGGATGTAAACGCCGATTATTTTGGTCATAGCTTATCCCTGATAGATCTCCATTACCACTACGGCGCCTAGCTCCATGTTATTCTGGAACATCTGAACTAGACTCGCCCCATTTGATATGTTTAAAGCGTTCAACTAATCTTTCTGAATGCTCCATCGCTACATGATTGTAAAGCGTTTTGCTATAATTTCTTATCCAGTGTTGATATTCGTTTTGAGGTTCTGCTGTAAAAGTTTGCTCTTCTAAACCTTCGCGCGCTTCAAGCAGTGGTAAATCAGATATTGCATCCCACAAAGTAGTCGCTGGTAATAAATTTACGGTGTCAAATACAGATAATTGAATAGTTTTTTTATTAACCAACTCTAATGAATGCGTTTTACGAGGAGGTTTTAATTCTTTCCCTATTTTATTGCCTACGATAAAAACACGCTCGCGAATTTGTGGTATTCCATACTCTGCGGCATTTAATAACCACACTTCTACAAAATAACCTAGTTCAGTGAATGTTTTTTTAATAATGTCTATAACTTTTTCGCCTTCTGCACTTCTGCGTGTAAGTAAACCCTTGACGTTTTCCATTACAAATGCTTTGGGTTCTAAAAAGGTAATCCATTGAGCAAAGTTTTGGAACAAACTATTTCTTGGGTCTTTTGGGTCTTTTACTGCTGGCCCAGCAATACTAAAACCTTGACACGGTGGACCGCCAATAATAATATCAGGCTTAGAAGAGTAAATTTTTGTAACACTACTTAAGGTATTAAAATTGCGTATATCTTCTTGAAGAACTACCATATTTAGATGGTTATAACGCAATGTATCACAAGCCCAAGCGTCAACTTCCAGCGAAACCGGAACAGAAAACCCTGCCATTTTAAAGCCTAAACCGAAACCCCCCGCTCCAGCGAACAAATCGATTGCTACAGGTTGTGCCATTAATACTTAAAATATAATGTGTGTGTAAATAATTATATTACAACAAGTTATGTCGGAATCAAATCAACTTATCTTTAAAGCCAGCGTTACACAACTTAAAAAAATACATCATTGGCGCCAACAATTAGAAGAACGAATTGCTAAACAGCAACTAGAAACAGGAAAATTAAGCAAATTTGCAATCAAAGCAATTAACTCAAGTTTAAAACGTGGTGAACCCTGTGCTTATTATGGAGCAATTGGTGGCGCCTACGATAGATTATGAGGGCTGGTAAGTTTTAAATAAAACATCTTCTTATGAAGGCGCCGTAATTATAACTATTACTTAGTGTGTGTTAGATAACAAGAAATAGTAAAACCGCTCTGCTATGCTATAAAACGGCTCTGGTAAAGAACCAATAATTTTAGTTTTGTATCAACTCTATAACAAATTGCTCCCTTGATTTATGGGTGATTGAAAAAATTGATCCCGAAGTTCAGGGTAAATTGTTGTGGAAATTAACTATCGCGCACAGGTGCTACCAAAAAACCTATGTCTAATTTGTATAAACATTCACAATTAATTCATCTACAGACCGAGCAACAAACCCAAAAATCTGGAGTGCAGGTAGCTGTTGATGTTGGAAATAGATTAATCAAATATTGTACAGGAGAAGGAATAGTAAAAGTTTTTTCATCGTGGCACAAAGACTTAGAACAATGGGATACACCCAAACCAGATGAAAACTCAGCTATTATCACTTACTTACGAGGAGATAATTCTGCCTTAGTAGATAATAGTTGGGCAGTGGGAACGGTGGCTCAAGATTTAGGAGGAATGCCGACTTACGAATCAGAAAAGGCATTTTTGGCGCCGAAGTTGGTTTTAGCAATGATTGACCCGCAACCAGGTGTAAGTCATTTAACCGTAAACCGCCTTGTTTGTTCTCTGCCTAACGATTTGCAAGCAGATAAAGTTGAAGTTTTGATTCAGGGATTAATTGGGAATCACCATATTATTCGTAATAATCAATCCCTAAATATAGAAGTTCGTGAGGTGGAAGTTCAACCCGAAACTTTGGGAGCATATAAATACGCTTTGGCAAATAGATTATTTAATTATGCTAGGGTTAACGGCATTTTAGATTTAGGTGGCAAAACTGGAATTGGGCAACTCTATACAAAAAACGGTACTTTGATTCGAGAATCTAGAGTCATAGTTGAAGGGACCTATAAACTCGCGCAAATGATAGCAAGACATCCGGCATTAATTGCACAGGATATGACACCTAGTTTAAGTTTAATTATGGATGGTATTGCTGATGGTTCTCTAATTTATGGCACCACAGGAATTAGTTTTGCCGACAGATTCCCCACATATATTTCTCAATGGCTGTCTGGTATTCGCAACAAGCTTAAAATTAGTTGGGCATCTTGGTTGCCAGAGTTAGGAGAGGTGTTGATAATAGGTGGTTCTGCTCATTTGGCAACAAGTCTGCAAGAGCAAACCGAAGGAAGATTCAAAATTGCTGACCAACCTGATATTAGCGGTGTATTGGGTATGCTGTTATGAGCAAGAAAAAAAAGAAGCAGGTTACTATCCGAGGTGAAAGTGTAGATATAGTCGAGCGACTCTCTGAAATTACGGGTCTTACTCATCGCCACGTAGTAGAGTTGTTGTTGAGAAAATACGGTAAAGAATTAGAGTCATGGGTAGGTGTTCCTCTACTTTCTTCTGTACCACTACAGGAAATTCAAGAACCGATCCCTGCTTTACCCCCTGCTACCAGTCCTACCTCCACTCAACATTATGCCGAACCCAGCATTAATTTACCCAAAGACCCAGGCAAAGGATTAAAACCAATTCAACTTTGAGCTTCTCTCAGGTTATTCTCGTAAGGTGGGCATTGCCCACCATACAAACTTAGCTTAATTTCGTACAACAAAATAAACACCCCAAGTATTTAAACCAGGTTTATTGCCCGTCATCCATTCGGAGCTTTCGATAGGTGTCAATTGATTTGCACGACATAAAAATTCAATTTCTGGCTCAAATAAATAGCGCATTTTATGGATTTCCTGCAATTCTTCAACAGTTCCAGTAATTTTATCTTTAATAAAGACTTGATAATTAACATCTACTAGATTTTTATTTGGATAAGTTACTGGTTCTGCAATTCGTATTACTTGGATTTTTTCGTCTTCTATACGTTTAACCCTAGTTGTAGGCAGTTGAGTTAGTACAGCAGGCCCGTACCAAACATCAAATATTAAAATACCACCTGGATTTAAGTGTTTCTTAACAGTTGCAAAAGAAAAGAGTAAATCTTCATTTGTTGTTTGGTAACTAATAACATGAAAGAGTGAGAGAATAACATCAAAAGTTTGATTAAGTCTGATTTGACGAATATCTCCATGTGAAAACTTTAGCCGGGAAGCTAAATCATTATTGAGTGACGCGAGAGAATTATTAGCTTTTTGCAGCATTTCTTGGCTTAAGTCTACACCGTGAATTTGGTATCCATCACCAGCTAGAGCAAAAGCGTGCTTCCCTTGACCACATCCTAGTTCTAGGATGCTTTTTGCATTTGGTGCATAAGTTTGAATTAATCGATGGATAAATTTGGCTTCTCCTACGTAGTCTTTATCACGGTAAATTAAATTGTAATAGCGAGCATAGTTACTAAATATTGTCATAATTAATTCCTCAACCTAAAGTATAATCCAGAGTAGCTGTTAACTGATTTTTCTGGATGGAAAGGAATGTAGCAACTGCCAGTACCTCCCCAAATATCAATTAGTTCGTAACCAATATTTGTTAATCCATCAATAAATTCGGTTTTATTAAAAATATACTGCGGATAAAAAACTTTTCCACCATTTTGTAAACTAACAAATTGCTGACCATCATACAGCGGTATACGATTGATTAATAAATGTTGAGGTTTGTAATTAGATAATAGCTTTTCTGGAAAATTTTCTACATATTGAATTACTCCACCACCAAGAAATATTTCTTTATTTACAATATCTTCAAATTTACTAGTAAAGTCTAAATATTTCACCTCACGCTTTTCCGCAATTTTTTTACCAGCCTTAATTATTTCTGGTAAATCACAAACTGTCCATTTAAAATTTGTGTTGCTCGTAATTTTTTTTGATTGCTCTAAGTATTTTCTATAGCTGTAATAATGAACTCCTACGTTACCCCCAAAATCAAAAACATTTGTACTGTTTGAATTAATAATTAAGTTCAACCAAAATAATACTGGATAATCATATAAAAAAATGCTATCACCTTGATTTTCCCAGTTGTTATTTTCTAACATTTGTTGGTATTCTTGGGCTAGTTCCTCATTATCATATCCAATACTTTTAGTTTTAGGCGCCGCTTGTATGGCTTCCTCAAATGTGTTAAATACTCCCCAAAAACATCCGTAGTAATTAGTCGCGAACTGAGACTTATATTGTTTTTCTTTATAAAACTGATAAGAACGGTTAACAAATGGGATTTGCTTAATAATATTCTTCATGAAAAAATTTCTCCAATGGTTATTGCAACTTGTTCGATTTGTTCACTTTTAATTGCTATTCCGCTAGGAATATAAAAGCCGCGACGCGCGATTCTTTCAGCAACAGGGCAATATACATTATTAAACAAACCCATTTTTTGAAACACGGGCTGTTCGTGCGTACACCAGAAAAAAGGGCGAGTCCCAATTTTATAAGTAGCTAAACGTTGCATTGCTTCCTCTGCGTCAAAGGGAACTTCATCTTTTAAAACGACACCATACACCCAGTAAATATTTTCGGCATAATCGGTTTTTGCAATCGGCAAATCTAGGCAGGAAATATCTTTTAAAAGTTCTGTGTACCGTTGCCCGATAGAACGTTTACGAGCAACGAATTCCGCAAGTCGTTCTAATTGTGCAACTCCAAGAGCAGCTTGTAAATTAGTCATCCGAAAATTCCAACCCAGTTCTTCATGAACAAAACGTTTTTGGGGCTGAAAGCATAAATTGCGTAAGCTACGACAGCGAGCGGCTAACTCTTCATCATCCGTTACCAGCATTCCCCCCTCGCCTGTAGTAACATGCTTGTTGGGATAGAAACTGAAAGTACTAATGGCGCCAAAACTTCCACAGGGAACACCTTTATAGGTTTGACCATGCATTTCGGCTGCATCTTCAATTATTTGCAATCCATACTTAGAGGCTAACGCTAATATCGGCGCCATATCTACAGGTAGTCCGTAAATATGAACAACCATGATGGCTTTGGTTCTGGGTGTAATTTTTTCCTCTATTTGACTAATATTCATATTCCAAGTGTGAGGTTCAGAATCTACCACCACTGGAATGGCGCCTGCACGAACAATTGCAGCTGCACAGGAAATTATTGTAAATGTTGGGAGAATCACCTCCGAACCAGCACCAATTCCCAAAGCGGCGATTGCGGTATCAAGAGCAACAGAGCCATTACTAACAGCAATGCCGTATCTACGTCCCACGCGCGCGGCAAACTGTTCTTCAAACTGTTTAACAAACGGACCTTCTGAAGAAATCCAGCCAGTCTCGATACATTCAAGTAAGTATTTTTTCTCGTTACCGTCTAGTAGTATTTCATTTACTGGAATTGGTTTCATAAACGACTGTACTCAAGTAGCTCGACTTCACAAGAATTAACACCAATAAATTGAGTTTTATCCTGTTCACCTACGTAAGGACCTTGCTTAACCTCAACCATTTCCACCTCTTCAATAACCTCAAATCCATGCCCACCAGTAACTAAAAGAATGATATCACCAGCCTCCAAAACTCGACTTTCTAGGTAATGCTGTTGATTGTCGTAGAAGTCTACGCGCAGGATACCTGATTTTATAAACAAAACTTCTTGAGTGTATTGTACTTGGCGCAGTACAAGATTATGAACATGGGGTTGAATTATTTTTCCAGTAGGATGGTGCATATAAGCTAGCTGTTGCGAAAGCTCATTAGGTGTAAAAAAATGAGTTCCTGGCTTATTAAATTGTCGAGAAACAATTATGGCAATTAGTTGATTTTTGCAGAAAATTTGTTCAACCATTTCTTTGAATTTTATGACTTGATTTGTACTGAAAACAAATTATATAATATATCTTAATACAGTATTTTTTTCGTGAGATTAAGTTCAAAGAAAATAATTATAAAGATTCTAATAAAGTTTACAAATTAACAACTATTTTATCTATTTCCAAGGAAAATTTACAATTATAAAGTCACATTCTGCACCTTGATATATAGCCAAATAACTTTCTGTCTATCTGAACTACTGTATTTGACATGGTTGTATAAATAAAAGCAAGATAAACCAAGCTACAAAGCATTAATAAATTTTAAAAAAGGTTCAATTTTAGTGTCTAACATAAACTCTTTTTCAAAACAATATCTGGCATTTTTACTATAATAATCATAATTATTCAAAATATCTTCTAACGCTTCATTTATTTCAGTTGAGCAAGAAATATCATGAATATTCTTTCCAAATTTATACTGATTATTTAAATTAACCAAAGATTCTAAATTGTTTATAAGTACAGGTTTACCATACTGTAAATAAGCAGATAATTTACCCGATGCCTTAGCAATATTAGAAAAGTTTTCATCGATTTCTTTATAAAAGGCTACACCAATAGTAGTTGCATTAAAAACCTTGTATACTTCCTCATATGGTAATGGGTTTAAAGATAAAAATAGGTTAGTTGAGTTTGTATTTATTAATGACTGAATATAGGGTTCATCCCAATCTCTCTTTCGTGCATCATGATAAATTAACGCACATCCATTATTTACATTATTAAAAGCAATTGCTAATTCCTTAGAAAAAACGGCATCACATATCATTCCTGCTTGGATAACTAAGTATTTATAATCTTCTTGATTTATTTTCAGTTTCTCTCTAAAATAGTTTCTCTCAGGCTCATCATATGCGTTAATGCTAAAGTTAACTGTATTTGGTAAATAAAAAACCTGATGATGCTTATATTTATTTTGAGTACAAAGATATTCAAATCTATCTTCATCTTGAATTAATACACAACAAGAATTTTTAAAAGATAAACGCTCTAAAAATAGTCTCAATTTATCAAGTTTATTAAATTGGTGCCCAATGGTTAATTCAAGTGAAAGATAAACTAGCTTACTTTTTAGTATGATAGATTCAATCCAAGCGATTATTGAACCACTGGTATCAATACCTATAGATATATGTCGATTTGAATATTCTTTCTGCTTAAAATTACCAATCAAAATTTGAATACCAAACGCTATCAAATCTACTAAATTATTTAATGAGCCTAATTTTATTATTTTGAGTTTGCTAATAAGAAAAGCTATGAAATTTGGCTTTTCTAAGTAAATTACTTTAATATTTTCACCTAAGTTACAAGTAAGATTATAATCTGGATTTTTTCTTGTATAGATGATAACATTATAGCCAATATTTGCCAAAATTGTTGCTAAATTAATTATTGAAGGCGCAATACAAAGCCAACCTTCATGAAAAAAGATAGAACAAGACTTATTCATAAAAATTAATTCCAATATTCAATTAAATAAAACTGTTAACAAAGTTTAAATATTCAATAAACCTACTCAAATTTATGTAACACCCATAATTAAAATAATTTATCAAGTCTCCAGTTTAACAATTTTAACAATTACTAACTTTGCAGTCTTAATTAAATGCACTAATTTTGACAAGCCTGTTAGCCTGCGTATAAACCTTATACCACACAAGCGTAAATATACACAAATAAATTTAATATTTATCTAATTAATTGTAGGTATTTGATACTTTTTTTGGATAAATAGTTATTCTTACTACATTTAATTTAAAATCTACGCTTTGTAGGCGCCAATTTGGATGGTGCGCTACGGTTAATTAGCAGTTTCCTAAATCTCAAATCCTTGCTAACCGTAACACACCAGACAAAAGGCGCCTAATTGCACGAATTAACCATCCGTTACATCCGTTGTATCCGTTGCCAATTAGTTACTGTTTGACGTTGGCAGAGTGTAGACCGCATTCTTTTTGAGTAGCTTCTTCCCACCACCAGCGACCTTCGCGTTCGTGTTGGTTAGGTAATACTGCTCTTGTGCAGGGTTCACAACCAATACTAATAAACCCGCGTTCGTGGAGTTTATTGTAAGGTACTCCTAGTGCGCGAATATATTCCCACACTTGGGCTGATGACCAGTTTGCTAGGGGGTTGAATTTGATTAACTCATGGTCTGGGGTTGAAAAGGCGCCATCTTTTTCTATAACAGGTATACCATTGCGAGTACCAGGACTTTGGTCTTTACGCTGACCTGTTATCCATGCATCAAGGGTGTTGAGTTTACGACGTAGGGGTCTGACTTTGCGTATACCGCAGCATTCTTTGTGACCGTCTTGATAAAAGCTGAACATTCCCTTCTCTTCAACCATTGCTTGCACTTCGGCGGCATCTGGGAACATAACTTCTATTTTTATGCCGTAATGCTTCCGAACTTCCTCCAAAAATTGATAGGTTTCTGGATGTAGACGCGCGGTGTCTAAAGTAAATACACGGAAATCTTTTGTGATTTTTGACGCAATATCAATTAGTACCACATCCTCGGCGCCGCTGAAAGATATCGCGATATTATCGAAACTTTCAAGGGCAAATTTGAGTATTTCCCGTGGTGATTTTTGACTGTACTCAGCTTCGAGTGCTGCAACATCAAATTTTGTCTGAGCTGCTACCATGCTTTAATTTTCCTCTCTCTAACCCTGATTTTACTAGTAATTGGCAGCACTTGATAATGCTATAAACCGAATCGTGCGTGCGAGTACACGGAATGTTATTTTAGACAATGTTGATAGTTTAAGGTAAGGTTAATGGCTACTCAAGGACGAATGCTACTGTCTCACAACTATGATATTTCTGATTCGGTTATTCCCCCATTGAGTCGCGATGCATTTGCACAGGTGTTTACTGATGGGTTAGGCGCCGTAGCTAAATGTCGTTTGGTAAATAATCCTCATTGGATTGTTGAAGTGTTGTTTGATACCGAAAGTTATTCTCCTGCACAAATGGGCGAACTTTGCGCTCAAGCTTTGGTGAGTTTACGTCGTAGTCAGGTTAAAGATGTAAAATTACCTGATACTTTAATTTTAGGTGGTATCAAAGTTACTCCTGCTATGAGCAGTTCACCAGATTTTTTGCAACCTGGGGAGTGGGGAGTTGATGTGGTGGAAACTGGCGATGGTGAGAAGTTTTTGGAAGGTATTGGGTGGGAGGCAGCGGTTGCGACGAAATCTTCTGGTAGTGTGTTTATGGTTAAGCACTGAAGTGCTTATTAAGAGTGGGTTTTTTCGTGGCGCATGTTCTTAGATAATAAAAATGAAAAAAGATTTTATGTTTAGTTCCGAGTCTGTTACTGAAGGACACCCGGATAAGCTTTGTGACCAAATTAGTGATGCAATTGTTGATAAGTTTTTGCAACGCGACCCTTATTCAAGAGTTGTTGCTGAGTGTGCTGTAGCTACGGCTATTGTATTTATTGCTGCTCGATTTGAGTCGGATGCTGTTGTTGATTTTACTAAGATAGCTCGACAAGTAATTAAACAAGTTGGTTACAATGACCCTGATTTTAATGCTAACACTTGCAGTATTATTACGAGTTTGAAAGAGTTACCTTATAGTGGCTATCGGTATTGGGACGCGCGACAATTATCTGATGAAGAGTTAGATTTAATACCTGTGAAAGACCAGGTTACGGTATTTGGATTTGCCTGTAATCAAACTCTAACTTTTATGCCTTTACCGATTTGGTTAGCGCATAATTTAGCACGTCGATTAACGGCAGTACGTCAAGAAAAGATATTATCCTATATTGCCCCTGATGGTAAAACTCAAGTGGGAGTTGAATATAGTAATCGTAAACCTCACCGCATCCACAGTATCTCAATTTTAGCTAGTCAAAACCAGCAAAACGCCTCAATCGTCGCACAGCAAGAGATTAAAGAAGCTGTCATTGATTACGTTTTTAAAGACGAAGTTATTAAACCCGATAATAATACTCGTATTTTCATTGACTGTGATCAGTCTTTCGCTATTGGTGGACCATCAGTACATTCTGGTTTAACTGGTCGCAAAAACGCTATTGACACTTATGGTGAATATTCACGCCATAGCGGCGCCGCATTAAGTGGTAAAGACCCTACTCGTATTGATAGAGTGGGTGCATACGCTGCTCGTTACGCTGCAAAAAATATCGTTGCTGCTCAACTTGCTTCGGAGTGTGAGGTGCAAGTTACCTACTCAATGGGACTCGCGCGTCCTGTTAGTATTCAAGTCGAAACCTTTGGAACAGGCGCCATTCCCGATGCTGATATTGCTGCTATTTTAGAAGAACACTTTGACTTCCGCTTGGGTGGCATTATTCGTAAATTTAATTTACGCGCACTACCTGCCATTACCGATGGCGGATTTTATCGTAAACTTGCTGCTTACGGTCACGTTGGTAGAGACGATTTAAAAAACTTACCTTGGGAAGAACTCGATATGGTTCCACTTCTAAAAAGGTAAACCTATAGCTCGCTTATGTTTTCACCACCTGCAAAAAAATTTACATAATTAAAAATAAGTTTTTTCTCTTATTGGTGTTAAACTAAGATTTCACAGTTCAAGGGGGTAGAACTCATGGCAACACTTAAAATTATGCCTGACCTTGAAAATATCACCAGCATAATTTCATTAAATAAAAAACTTCCAAAAATTAAATTCTCTATATTGTGGAATGGGCATCCTTGCCCGTTCTTAAAATAGTGGACATATACATGATGCCATAAATCATGGGTTCATACTGACATTGCCAAAATAGTCATATTTGATACCGCTAATTATTTCACTTAAAGAGGGGGTGTGCTATGAGCAATTTGTGCGAGGATACAACACAAATATTGCAAAAACTTCACAGTAATGCATTTGATGGATTAACAACTAGTGAAGCAAACTTGCGGCTCAAAAAATATGGAAACAACGAACAAGTTGAACAACTGCGTTCAGTAAAGCAAATTCTTTGGCAGCAGATTAGCGCAACGTTAGTAATTGTACTTATTTTATCTGCTGTAATTACCCCGATTTTTGGAGATTATAAAGAAGCGGTAGGAATTATCGCGATGATTGTGCTGATTTGTTGCTTGGGATTTACTCAAGAGTATCGCGCACAAAAAGCAATTATAACTCTCAAAAAACTATCATTACCCGATGTTAAGGTACTTCGTGATGGTTATATTCAGAAAATCTCTGCCTTGCACTTGGTACCAGGAGATATTATTTATCTTGAAACTGAGGATATTGTACCTGCTGATTGTCAAGTATTAGAAAGCCAAAATTTCAGAGTCGAAGAAAGTGCAGATGTTATCTCTACAAGCTCGATTTATAAAAGTTCAGTAGTTATATCTGGACAAGCTAAAGCTATTGTCACCGAAACCGGAGTAAACACAAAGTTTGGATGCATTACTAATCACACTACTGCAACTAGCCCTACTTCGCTTCAACTTCGTTTAGAAAAACTGGGACGAGTATTAACTATAGTTGTTTTTTCGGTTGTGGGAGTTATTCTCGCTTTCGGACTGCTGCGAGGTGAAGACCCAAAATTAATGTTTTTGACTGCAATTACTTTAGTTGTCGCTGCTTTACCTGAAGGTTTACCTGCTGCCGTTGCAATTGCTCTTGCTCTCGGCGCCCGTTCTCTACTCAAACGACGTATTCTAGTTCGTAATCTCTCTTGTGTTGAAACACTTGGTTTTGTGACAGTAATTGGTTCTGGTAAAACAGGAATGAATAACTCCGCACCTCCAGAAGTTAGGAGTGCTGTTGTAAATTGCAAGCGTGCGGGTATTCGTCCGATTATGATTACACCCGAACATCCCCTCAGAGCTGTTCATATCGCGAAACGAGTAAATATTAATACAAAAGCGCGCGTTGTTACTGGTAGCCAATTCAATGATTTATTAAAAAATAAATCAACATATAGACTAAAAAAGGTATCAGTTTATGCAAGTGTATCACCTACAGAAAAGCTAGCAATTGTTGAATCTTTAAAGCGGCGCCGACATGTTGTTGCTATAACAGGTAATGGAATTGATGATGTTCCGACATTCCATACAGCAGATATTGGGATAGCGATGGGATTACGCGGTACTGATGTTGCTAAAGAAGCTGCTGATATTGTGTTACTAGATGATAATTTCGCCAGTATTGTAGCAGCAGTGAAGCAAGGACGAGTAATATACGATAATATTCGTAAGTTTATCAAGTACCTGTTAAGTAGTAATATTGGTGAACTTTTGGTAATGTTGATTGCTCCGTTTTTGGGAATGCCATTACCTTTACTACCAATGCAAATACTTTGGATTAACCTTGCTACCGATGGATTACCTGCTTTGGCTTTGAGTCTGGAACCACCCGAACGTAATATAATGAATCGTTCCCCATACCCACATGATGAAAATATTTTTAGTCGAGGTATGGGCAAAGATATTCTTTGGACAGGATTATTGTTGGGAACTGTATCTTTAGCCACTGGTTATATTTACTTTAAAAGTGGCGCCGCCAACTGGCAGACTATGTTGCTTACAGTTCTCACTCTGTCTCAAATGGGGAATGCTTTAGCAACTCGTGCCGAACGTGAATCGCTGTTCAAAATTGGATTATTTTCAAACAAACCCCTATTAATGGCAGTTACACTCACGTTGTTTATGCAGCTAGTAATAATTTACGTTCCCGAATTCGCGCGAATCTTCTCAACTACACCACTCTCGGCTACCGATTTAATCGTCTGCTTAGGGTTGAGCAGCATTGTTTTCTGGTCTACAGAATTTAAAAAATGCTTTTGATACACGTAATAAAATTGCAGAAAGGCGTGCTGGGACGATAAATCGCTCTCCGCTGCTTTTCTGCATTTGTGCGTAAGTAAATAAACCCATGAGTCTCATCATTATGGCATTATGTACAAGTGTTTTGATTTCGTTTCAAGCCAATTGTGCTGTGTACTTGCAATTTACGCATATAAATAATGCGATAATCGCAATTGGATAAATATACTACCGTAGCAAAATCTAAATATTCTCAACGGTTAGTTGTTAATTGTTTCTCGTTAATGGTTAATTGTTATTTATCTGGCTGTTTATACTATTAATTTGTCACCGATGAAAATTTCGACCGATAACCGAGTTCCCTTTCCACGCCAAATTGTATATACTACCTACCGGGACAAAATAACCGAATTAGTTCGTTATGTGCCAGATATTCGCACTATTAACGTCAAGTCCCGACGTGAAGCAGATAACATTATATATATAGTCAACGAGTGGCATGGTGGTGGCGAAATTCCATTGGCAGCAAGAGCATTACTAAGTGAGGATATGCTGTCTTGGTATGAACACGATGTCTGGGATGAATCTAAATTTACACTAGATTGGCGCCTAGAAACGCGGGCTTTTACTGAAGCCGTCTCGTGTATAGGCAAAAATACTTTTATTGAAGATGGCGATGCAACTATTATTCAAAGTCGAGGCGAACTGAAAATAGACCCGAATCAAATTCATGGGGCGCCTGCATTTCTTACAGGTCAAATAGCCCGTGTCGTCGAAGATTTTCTAGCTGCCAAAATAAAACCAAGCTTGATCCAAATGAGCGACGGTGTGCGTAAGTACTTGGAAAGAGCAGGTAATTAAACAGCTAGTTGTAACAAAATCTGTAACGGATAAGTAATTTTGAATGCAAGCCATGTAGATTAAAACAACTACATGGCTTGTATATTGTGAAGTGGCTAGCAATTTACTTTAAAGACCCTCGTGATTATCAAATTCTATTCCTGTGTTCATTTCTAATACTGGGAATAGGCGCCAGAGATTGGACGTTAAGACCTGAAGTTATTTGTGTAGCTATTGGCACGTGCTTAATTACACAATTATTAATGTCTTTTTTTCTCAGTAAGGAATCACCCATAGGAAAATCGCTAAAAAGTGCATTAATTACTTCTTTAGGACTTAGTTTGCTGTTGCGTGTAGACCATTGGACAACGATGGCACTTGCAGCAACTTGTGCTATTGCAAGTAAATTTGTATTTAAAGTCGGTGATAAACACTTTTTCAACCCGGCAAACTTTGGCATTATTACAGCTTTAGTATTTACGAATGATGCTTGGGTGTCACCTGGACAGTGGGGCGAAGATTGGTGGTATGCAATAATTTTTGCTGGATGTGGAGGTATGGTTCTCAAGCGTGTTGGTCGTTGGGATACTACTGCTGCATTTTTAGGCGCCTATAGTTTACTTGAAGCTGTTCGCAATTTTTGGCTTGAATGGACTTGGGATGTATTCTGGCATCGTTTAATGAGTGGGTCTTTATTATTGTTTGCTTTATTCATGGTGACAGACCCTCGCTCAATACCCAATACCGCCATTGGCAGAGTTACTTGGGCATTATGTATTGCCGCACTTACTTTTATTTTACGCAACTACTTTTATTTATCTACCGCTGTTTTTTGGGCGTTATTTGCTCTCGCTCCCACCACAGTATGGTTTGATACTTTGTTTCAAGGACATTCTTTTAAGTGGAAAGTAGAAAGTGCTGAGTGCTGAGTAGAATACGACATTCTTTACTCAGCACTCAGTACTCAGCACTCAGTACTCAGCACTCAGCACTCAGCACTCATTACTTATTAGTTATGAAATTAAAATTTTTGATGACGCTATTTGTTTTGTGTATTGCACTATTATGCTTTACACCTGCTGCTTGGGCTTTTTGCGGTTTTTACGTAGCTAAAGCTGATACCAAACTATATAACAAAGCATCACAGGTAGTCATTGCGCGAGACGATAAAAAGACTGTGTTAACAATGGCAAATGACTTTCAAGGTGAAGTCAAAGATTTTGCAATGGTTGTTCCTGTACCAACCGTGTTGCAAAAAGAACAGGTAATTGTTGGTAAGCCAAAAATTATCGAACGTTTGGATGCTTTTAGCGCTCCCCGTTTAGTTGAATATTTTGACCCTGACCCATGTGAGCAAAGCTATGCTAGAGAAAGCGCTCTACCAATGCCTTTACCTAGACCTAATCTACCATCTAATCGTAGTGCGCGCGGTGGGGATTTAGGTGTGACGGTGGAAGCGCGGTATAGTGTGGGTGAGTACGATATTCTCATTCTTGGCGCCAAAGAATCAGGGGGTTTACAAACTTGGCTCAACCGTAACGGTTATAAAATTCCACGAGAAGCTTCTTCATTACTTAAACCTTACATTCGCCAAAAAATGAAGTTCTTTGTCGCGAAGGTAAATCTTGATAAGTTTGAAGAAAGTGGTTATCAATATTTACGTCCCCTGCAAATATCTTACACTTCTCCCAAATTCATGCTGCCAATTCGTTTGGGGATGATGAACGCTCTCTTGGAACAAGATTTGATAGTGTATATACTTTCTCCACAAGGACAAGCTGAAGTTACTAACTATCGAACGGTCAAGGTTCCGAGTGATGTCAACATTCCAGTATTTGTGAAAGAAGAATTTGCAGACTTTTACAAGTCAATGTTTCAAACCTCTTACACAAAAGAAGACCGTAAAGTCGCATTTCTTGAATATGCTTGGGACATGGCAAGCTGTGACCCTTGCTCTGCAGAACCTTTGAGTAATTCTGAACTCAAAGACGCAGGTGTATTTTGGGGTGATAAAAGTAATAACGTTTTCATTACCCGGTTGCATGTTCGCTACACACGCGATAAGTTTCCTGAAGACTTGATATTTCAAGAAACTTCAAATAAAGAAAATTTTCAAGGACGTTACATCCTTCAGCATTCCTTTACAGGTGAAGCGAAATGTGCTGCGGGTAGAGAATATAAGCGTCGTTTAAACAAACGTTTTGAACTTGAAGCACAAACTCTAGCGAAACTGACTAATTGGAATATTCGGGATATTCGTCAAAAAATCAAGCAAAAAAACCAATCTTAAGAACTAAAGCCTTCCCCTTTGCTCATCAAACAGGTAATATCACCATCAAGGGTAATATTACTTATGCAGACCATAAGCAATACTCAGTTAGCATCGTTTGGCTTGAACTATTGCATGAGTGGATTGGAGGAACAATTACGTCGATTAGTTGAAGAAGCTTGTGGACATCCACCCGGAAGTCCACAAAGAGCTAGAGTTTTGACGCAAATTATTCGTTTAGTTACCGTCAGACTGTGGAGAGAAAATACTTCTTATTATCAAGACGCTTTACAGCAAACTTGGTTATATTTCTGCCGAAATATTTGCGAGGGTTATGACCCTGACCGGGGAACGGTTGTAACGTGGCTGAATGCGTACTTAAAGCATAGGTTACAAGATTTATACCTAAAAACACAAGAAGACAATATCAGAAAAGCATCTTTGGGCATACAGCAGTTAGCTTCGGGTGATAAAAGTGATATATATGACCCTGTAGACAATATTGCTGCACCTCCTGATGCTCCCCCTATTTTAGAAAATGTTCAGTTGTGGGCAGAAGCTGATATATCAGGAGACTTGCGTCAAACTTATATTCAAGGACGACCCGATGTAAATTGTCAGGTATTAATCTTGAAACGTTTACCACCAGAAGTTAGTTGGAAGGAATTAGCGAACGAATACGGATTAACAGTTTCGACTTTGAGCAGTTTTTACCAGCGTCAGTGTATACCTAGGTTACGTCAATTTGCAGAAAGCGAAGGCTATTTATGAGTTGGTGCCCATCATAGTATCAACTATAGTGTCAATTCTGCCGCTACCTCTATCATCACTTAAAAACATTACTGCATCAACTCTACCGCTACCTCTTTCGCAGTCAAAAAATATCATCATTTTTCTTTCCTCGATTTTAATTAATAGTTTTACTTTGCAAATATTTATTTCCCAGAATCAAATAGATACAGGCATTAAGAGAGTATGTAAACTGAATTTAGTTTCGAGTTTAAATACATCAAGTCCAATTACACCCTGCCTCTTGTGCAATCCGGATTTTTTTTGACTGTTTTTAAAAAATTTTCTGAACTGGTAGAATGTAGTCCAGATAACCGTCAAGATCAAAGGCGCCCAATTCAGCCAATATATATATTCATATTTCAAATAATCAAGTATCCATTTAACATTAAATATCTCTTCTATCCGAAAAAATAGATAATTTAAAGATTGTTTTGAACTATTTATTATCATTGACCCTGATTAATGTTTGATAATGTTTTAACTTTTTCTCAGCTTTACATAGAGATTTTCCTTTCACCTGAGTATTTCTCCGTAAAGTAACAAAAAATAATTACTTAAATTTATTTTCTTAAGTATCTATTCGATGCTGATTATTGTTTTTAATAAAAAAACATTTTCTAAGTATTTCTTACTTAGATAAGTAGAATTATCAGTCAGTAAAAACCACAAATGGCACAGGTCTATATATTGATAATATTAAGAAAACGTTAAGTTAATATAAAAAAACTCGCTTCATCTGCGAGTTTTTCACTAAATTAGATATTGATAATTATTATAAATTAAGAAAATTTACGCATAGTTTGGCACTTACGTAAAAGAAACCGGGTTTCTCTTGAAGAAACCGGGTTTCTGGTTTCTAATTAACCAAACTGCAAAGCTTGACCGCGCACGTAGGTACAAAGTTTACCTTGGTGATAAACGATTTGACCACCGACAATAGTAGTTTGTACCCATCCCGTCAAGTTCCACCCCTCAAAAGGACTCCATCCGCACTTCGTAAATAGTTCTTCGCGCAGTACAGGACGATATGTTTTCAAGTCAACTAGTATTAAGTCAGCATCATAGCCTACAGCAATTGCCCCTTTGTTTGGTATTTTATAAGCCTTGGCTACAGCAGTAGACATCCAGTTAACGACTTGATGAACGCTACATTTACCCTGCATTGCTGCGGTTAGCATTAGCAAGAGCGAAGTCTCAACTCCAGGCATTCCAGAAGGACTATTAGGATACTGTTGAGCTTTTTCTTCCAAAGTATGAGGTGCATGGTCAGTAGCAATAAAATCAATAACACCATCGTGTAGCGCTTGCCATAGTACTTCACAGTCGTGAGATGTACGTAGGGGAGGATTCATTTGCGCTAAGGTTCCAATTTTTGCATAAGCGCTTGTATCTAAGAGCAAATGCTGTGGTGTCACTTCTGCCGTAACCCAACTTGGTTTATCCTCACGTAACAACTCTGCTTCATCTGCTGTAGACATATGCAGAATATGTAACCGCCGCTGATATTTTTTAGATAGTTTTAATGCTAGTTTGGTTGCTAGAAGTGCAGCTTGGTTATCTTGAATTTGAGAATGAACTGCTGGGTCAGTAATACCAGCAAATTCTTGGCGCCGTTGGTTAATACGCGCTTGGTCTTCGGCATGAACCGCAATCAAGCGCGAACCCGAAGCAAATATTGTATCGAGTAAAGTTTCCTCCGAAACCAAAAGCTGACCGTGCATTGACCCCATAAAAATTTTGATTCCGCATGTGGGGTTACACGAAAGCAAATCAGGTAAATTTTCGGACGTTGCTCCAATAAAAAAGCCATAATTAACTAGGCACTTTTGTGACGCACGCTGTAACTTGTCGTCCAGGGTTTGCTGAGTAGTAGTTAGAGGTCGCGTATTCGGCATCTCTAAAAACGAAGTGACTCCGCCTTTGGCACAAGCACAACTTGCAGTAAACAGGTTCTCCTTATGTTCGAGTCCCGGTTCGCGAAAGTGTACCTGCGGGTCTATAACCCCAGGCAACAAAGTTAACCCTTCTGCGTCAATTTCCGTAGTCGCGCTCGTGGCTTCAATGTCGGGCCCAATTTCGACGATCATTCCGCCGCGCGTTAGTACATCCCCAACCATGTACGTACCATCAGGTAAAATGATGCTTGCACGGCGAATTAGTAAACTAATTGGAGATGACATAGAGGTAAATGCACTCACACAAAAGTTCCCTTGCAAATAACGATTATATTTTTAAGGTTAAACTTGGTTGTCTCAATCGCAATCACTTTTTGACCATCTGACAAAAAAGTTCATTTTTTCTTTACCCTATAAGGGTAGGTCAAAATGATAACATCACTTGCATGTCCATCATCTATGGTTAAGATTAAAAAATATCGCCTTATTTGTTTTACAGGTATGTCACCTGTGTATCAATCTATTATTTAAGTAACTACATGCAGAATCAAGTGTCTGAAAATAACTCTAACAAACAACCTGACCATTCCTGGATTGGTGAACTAGGTAGAACTGTCATACTAAGCGTCGTTCTTGCCCTAGGAATTCGGACTTTCGTCGCCGAAGCGCGCTGGATTCCTTCTGGTTCAATGGAACCTACTCTTCACGGTACCCCCAACCAATGGGAAGCTGACAAAATTATAGTTGATAAATTAAAGTATAGATTTTCTGACCCACAGCGAGGCGATATTGTAGTATTTTCACCTACAGATGAGCTACAAAGAGAAAAATATCAAGATGCATTTATTAAGCGTGTAATTGGTTTACCTGGAGAAAAAGTAGAACTTAAAGACGGTAAAGTCTTAATTAATGGCAAGCCACTTGCAGAAAATTATCTTGGCGCCAACCAGCAAACTTCAATTGATGTTTGTGTCTCTAGCCCAAATCCGCCATTTTTACAAAAACCCACTACAATACTCCCAGGTCAATATCTTGTACTTGGTGACAACCGCGCTCAAAGTTATGATGGGCGCTGCTGGGGCTTAGTACCTCGTCAAAATATCATTGGTCGTGCAGTAGTCCGCTTTTGGCCTCTCGATAGAGTTGGTGGTATTGATAAAGCTCCTGCCTATCCATAAAATTTGCAGTTTTAATCCTCCCCTCTTAGCCCCCCTTACTAAGGGGGGTTGGGGGGATTTTGTCAACGATAGGTGCCTTTCTCAGTTCGCCACGTACACGCATCAGAATTTTGCCAAGATGGTTCTGACCACTTTTATCGGCGCCACATCCCCAAAAATAATCACAGGGTGAATCTTCTATAAGTAACTGTGTACCTGTACTAAAAAGGACTTCGCGAATATCAATGTGGGTCAAAAACTTTTTGTAGACAGCTTTGTGCATGACTTGAGTTTTCACAATATCCCAATCTGAACGAATACACCTAGTCTCACAGCGTCCCAGTGCTGCTGCTTTCTCAGGTGTCTGTGCTATGTAAATCTCTGGAATAATCGCTGCATCTGCACTACCAACAAACTTCTGCGCTTGGTAGTAATGCTCTACTGTTGCCCAAACTGTCCCCTCAATTTCGATAGGGTGGGGAGAAAAATTAGAAAAACAACCGTATGGGTTACAAACCTTGTAGAAATATATCGTCATTTTAATAAAAAGCTTTGTATAAACTTTTTAACAGATTTTTATTTACATATTTAAGAAATATTTAATGAAATATCTCATATACCAATAATAATCACCTGCTGTACGCAATTGCATAGATATTTGCCTTTGGAGAGAAGATTATCTATATAAATCAGCCTTATCGTTTGAAAAACGAACCATATGGGACAAGAGATTCATGGAGACACAAGGAAGTTCGAGTTCCAAACCTCTAATTGCACCTGGAATTTTTCTAGGTTTGGGTTTTAGCGGGTTTTTTGATGGCATTGTACTCCATCAGATTTTGCAGTGGCATCATATGTTAAGCAATGTTAAACCATTGTTTACAGTCGCCAATATTGATTTAAACATGGTTTGGGACGGTTTATTTCACGCCTTTGATTTTGTCATGACTTTTACTGGGGTAATTTTACTGTGGCGCGCAGGCGAACATGATGACGTCATTTGGGCGCCGAATACGTTTTTTGGTTCAATGTTGATAGGTGCTGGTATGTTCGATGTTATCGAAGGAATCATCGACCACCAAATTCTCGGTATCCACCACGTTAAACCGGGACCTAACCAACTCGCATGGGATTTAGGATTTTTAGCTTTTGGCGCCACTTTAATTGTCATCGGCAGAATTATACAGACAAAAGAAAAAAAATCGTGAGTTGGGCAGATTTAATTTTTATGCAATAAAACTTAAAATATGAGGAGGCAGTTTAGAAAAATTAATAGTAACAGTGATTACGCAACAGCAAACAGTAACAACCTCGTTTGAGAAACATTTTTGGACTTGGCGTTCGTTTAAGGTTCAATACACAGTCATGGGTACGGGTAAACCCCTAGTACTCATTCACGGGTTCGGCGCCTCTATTGGTCACTGGCGAAAAAACATACCTGTTCTTGCAGAAGCTGGATATAGAGTGTTTGCTGTTGATTTATTAGGATTTGGTGGTTCAGATAAACCACCACTCCAATACAACATAGAACTGTGGGTAGATTTACTTAAAGATTTTTGGGCTGCCCATATTCAGCAACCAGCAGTATTTATTGGTAATTCGATTGGCGCCCTTATTGGTTTGACTGTACTGGCTGAACATCCAGAAATTGCCGCAGGTGGTGTATTAATAAACAGCGCAGGTGGGTTAAGTCACCGTCCACACGAGTTAAACCCACCGTTACGCATCGTCATGTCAGCTTTTAATCGGTTAGTCAATCATCCAATTACAGGTTCATTTGTATTTAACCGTGTTCGTCAAAAGCCTCAAATTCGTCGCACATTGTACCAAGTGTACCGTGACCGTAATGCTGTAACAGATGAATTAGTTGATTTATTATATGAACCATCGTGTGACCCAGGCGCCCAAAAAGTGTTCGCGTCAATTATAACGGCGCCTCCTGGTGCAAGTCCAAATGAACTATTACCAAAGGTGAATGTACCATTACTTGTACTTTGGGGTGCAGAAGACCCTTGGACACCAATAACTGGGTCTAAAATTTATGAACAAGCGCGTGCGGATGGTAAAGAAGTAAAAATAGTTGCTATTCCAGGTGCTGGTCATTGTCCCCACGATGAAGTCCCAGAAAAAGTTAACCCAGAAATTATCAATTGGCTTATAGAGGAACTGGCATAAAAATAGATTTTATGGGGTAAAACACAGGCTTTCTATGCCTGTGCCACAATGTTATGAAACCATGATAATTAAAATGTGAACCACGGTTCACAAAACTCCTTTGGAACTGGGGATAATGCCCGCGCGACGAGGGTCTATTTCAGCGGCCATTCGGGTAGCACGGGCAAAAGCTTTAAATGTAGCTTCGATGATATGGTGAGAATTAATACCATCTAATTGACGAATATGTAGTGTTGTAGAGCTATGGTTGACTAACGCAACAAAGAATTCACGTACTAACTGAGTGTCGTATGTACCTACTCGTTGCGTAGGAATTTGTAACCCGTAGCTAAGGTGAGGGCGCCCAGAAAAGTCGAGAGCAACTTGAACCAAAGCTTCATCAAGGGGTGCAAGAAAATTACCAAAGCGCACAATTCCCTTTCTATCACCCAAAGCTTTATTTAACGCTTGTCCAAGGGTAATACCAACATCTTCGTTAGTATGGTGGTCATCAATATGCAAGTCACCCGTCGCGCGCACGTCTAAATCAATAAGTCCATGTGAAGCTATTTGATGCAGCATATGGTCAAGAAACGGGATACCAGTGGCAGCGTGACAAACACCTGTGCCATCAAGGTTTATAGAAACTTCTACATCTGTTTCGCCAGTAGTGCGGCAAACAGTAGCTACACGTTGGTTTAAATTTGTGAGGGTTTGCATTCTTTTAGTTGTGAGTGCTGAGTGCTGAGTGTTCAGCACTTTCAACTTAAATATTATTACATTCCCATAATTTCATAACCTGCATCGACATACAGGACTTGTCCGGTAATACCGCTTGATAAGTCGCTGCATAAGAAAGCAGCTGTGTTACCTACTTCTGTTTGTGTGACTGTGCGACGTAACGGCGCCACTTGCTCGACGTGGTGAATCATGTCTAAAATGCCACCAACAGCGCTCGATGCGAGGGTGCGAATGGGTCCTGCGGAAATAGCGTTGACACGAATGTTTTGCTGTCCAAGTTCGCTGGCAAGGTAGCGAACGCTTGCTTCTAAACCTGCTTTGGCGACACCCATGACATTATAATTGGGAATGGCGCGTACACCTCCTAAATAAGTTAGAGTGACAATGCTCCCACCTTCGGTCATGAGGGGCTTTGCGGCGCCTGCTAACTGAATAAGCGAGTAAGTGCTAATTTCTAAGGCAGTATTGAAACCGGAACGCGAAGTTTGACTGAAGTCACCGCTTAAATCATCTTTGTTGGCAAAAGCAAGACAGTGGATGAGTATATCCAACTTGTTCCATTTTGAGCTAATCTCGGCAAAAGTCGATTGAATCTCAGTTTCATTTTGGACGTTACAAGGCAAAAATAAGCTTGGATTGAGTGGTTCAACGAGTTCAAATACCTTGCGTTCCATTTTGCCTTTGTCGTCGCTAAGGTATGTAATACCTAGATTGGCGCCAGCTTTATGTAATTGCTGGGCTATACCCCAAGCGATGGAACGGTTATTGGCGATACCTGTAACAAGGGCATTTTTTCCGGTTAAATCGAGCATATATATATTTCAAGACAGACGCATAACTAGGAGCTTAACCTGAATCTGATGTCTTTTGTACGAGCGTGTTCAAACGTAACAAGACTGAACTTCTCATCAAAAGTTTTTGTATAAAGTGAGAGTGTTATTACCAAGGAATAATGTTATTTGTAAGCGTGTTATTACGAATGCCCAAGTTCTTTCTTAAGATTTTATGAATTTTATGTGGGTAAGAAAGCTCTTAAATTTCATATGGGAGTGTTTTTGTAAATAGTTATCAAAAAGTAGTAGCCGAAGTCATCAAAAATTATGTATCATACAGGACAAATAACTGTGATAAACGTTGATAAAGCGAGGTTGGGTATAGGAAAGTACAATATTGTTGACAATGTATTCTTGAATTTTCGAGTGTATTCTTAGGTAATCTGTTTTTATTTTCTGGCATTGGGTAGGGGAAGGGAGATGATCGTGACACAAGATAAAGCCCTAGCAAATGTTTTTCGTCAGATGGCAACCGGAGCGTTCCCACCTGTTGTGGAAACGTTTGAACGTAATAAAACCATATTTTTTCCCGGTGACCCTGCTGAACGAGTTTATTTTCTTCTTAAAGGTGCTGTGAAGCTCTCCAGGGTGTACGAAGCAGGAGAAGAAATAACGGTTGCGCTGCTGAGGGAAAATAGCGTTTTTGGCGTTTTGTCCTTACTGACCGGAAACAAGTCGGACAGATTTTACCATGCGGTTGCGTTTACCCCTGTGGAATTGCTATCGGCGCCAATCGAGCAAGTCGAACAAGCGTTAAAGGAAAATCCCGAATTGTCGATGCTAATGCTGCGCGGACTCTCCTCGCGGATATTGCAAACGGAAATGATGATTGAAACGCTCGCGCACCGTGACATGGGTTCAAGGTTAGTGAGCTTTCTACTAATTCTGTGTCGAGATTTCGGAGTTCCTTGTGCTGATGGCATCACCATTGATTTGAAGTTATCGCATCAAGCTATCGCTGAAGCTATTGGCTCGACTCGTGTAACCGTTACTAGGTTATTGGGCGATCTACGCGAGAAAAAGATGATTTCAATCCACAAGAAAAAAATCACTGTCCATAAACCTGTAACTCTGAGTCGTCAGTTCACTTAAAACTTAGTGGAGGAATATTTCGGTGACATAGAATTTATGTAGTAAGGTTGCTCTACACGTGTAATTAGTACTACTGCTATACCAATAGCTCCAAGTGCGGAACGCCGTACTCTATTATTGCTCGCGCCTACACTTACCAAGCGGATCCTGACTAAAATAATAATGGCAGGACTCGCGCGACCAATATTTTTAGAGGAACGGCGTAAGCCGCTTTTAACGCGAAGTTGAAACTTACTAAAATTAAATTAGCTTGCTCTGTTACAAATCGCACGTGCGATTTGGTGATCTGATAATTTTCACACATTATATTTGGATATAAGTATCTTGAATTTTATATTTAACAAGGCTGTTCGTGGTATTCCCTATCACCAAGAGGTTACAGTAGCCATTATATGACCACCGCGTTCATCCTAATTACAGCTATTTTAATTTTGGGAGGCGTTATTGCTACCGTTGGTGACCGAATTGGTACACGAGTTGGTAAAAAACGACTCTCGCTATTTAACCTACGTCCAAAAAATACGGCGGTAGTAGTAACAATACTAACGGGAATTGGCATTTCTGGTTCAACGTTAGGGATATTATTTCTCGCCGATGATGGGTTGCGAAAAGGAGTATTTGAGTTAGAGAATATTCAGAGGGATTTACGACGTAAACGTGAACAGCTAAAAGGCGCCGAAACTCAAATTAGTCAAGTCACAAGCGAACTGAGTCAGGCAAAGCAGCAGCAAGCACAAGCACAACAGCGTTTAGAAGCGACGAATCAGAACCTGCAACAGGCAAACAAAAAACAAAGAGAAACACAAACCCAACTTAACAAAACCCTTACAGTCCAAGCACAAACTCAAAATCAACTCCAAGAAACACAAACCCGTCTGACTAAGGTAGTCGCGCAGTACCGACAAGCGATATCACAATTGCAAAGTGTCTACGACGAACGTAAAAAGCTTCAGCAAGAAATTAGCTTACAAAAGGCAGAAAGCCAAAGACTATTTAACGATGCCAAAGCCGCAATCGACGAAGCCAAAAATGCTATTAGTAGACGTGACCGCGAACTTGCCAAGCGTAAAGATGCCATTGAGTTACGTGACCGCAAAATCAATAACCTCGATACCGTAATTCAAAAGCGCAACATTGAAATTACCGCACGCGAGCAAATTATTGCCCAACGCGAATCGCGTCTTAAAGAACTTGAATCGCAGCAAAGTGATTTAGAGCAAGAAGTAGCAAGACTAGAAAAGTATTATCAATCATTCCGCGACTTGCGTTTGGGTAAATTAGCTTTGGTTCGCGGTCAAGTTATTGCATCAGCAGTAGTTAGCGTGCAACAACCGAGTGCAGCCAAGCAAGCTGTAAGACAACTTTTAGAAGAAGCTAATCGTAACGCGGTTTCAGAACTGACCGAACCTGGTACAAATCCACCAGCAGACGGTATTTTGCAAATCTCAAAAGAACAAGTACAGCAATTGAGCAAGCAAATTGAAAATGGACGTGAATATGTAGTACGTGTATTTTCGGCAGGTAACTATGTACGAGGAGAAAGGCGAATTGAATTTTTCACCGATGCGACTTTAAATCAAATCGTATTTCGAGGGGGAGAGCTTTTGGCAACCACAACAGCTGATCCCAATACAATGACATCTTATCAAATGCGCCAAAGACTCGATTTGCTAATTTCCGCTTCGCAATTCCGGGCGCGGAATGCTGGTATCTTAAACGATATTCAAATTGATAGTACATTCTTGCGCTTCTTAGCACAGCTACGACAGTACCAGCAACCTGTTGAAATTCGAGCGATTGCATCTGAAGATACTTATACAGCAGGACCTTTAAGGGTTAAGCTAATCGCAATTCAAAACGGGCAAGTTATTTTTAGTACTTAATCATGAGTCAGGAGTTAAGGGGCAGGAGCAGGGGTCAGAAGGGACAAAGTTAAAATTCTGGATTCTGTATTCTCAATTCTTAATTTCTTATTCTAAATTCTTAATTTCCCATTCTGTATTCTGTATTCTGTATTCTGAAGTTATGACACAACCAATGATTCTAGGTTTTGACCCTGGAAAAGATAAATGTGGTGTAGCGGTAATGGGACTAGACCGCCAGTTATACTACCATGAAGTTGTTCCGGCGCCTTCTGCGATTGTAGAAATCATCCAACTGCGGCAAAAATACCCCATAACATTACTAGTAATGGGCGACCAAACCACCGCCAAACAATGGAAAAAAAAGTTAAACGACGAATTGACGGAAACAATAAATATTATTTTGGTAGATGAACGTTATACAACCCTAGAAGCGCGTGACCGCTACTGGCAAATGTATCCACCTCAAGGATTAAATAAACTTTTACCCCAAGGTATGCGTCAACCTCCGCGACCTATCGACGATATCGTAGCAATTTTGCTTATCGAACGATATTTAAGCCGACTAACTCATAAATAGTGCTGAATAAATAGTTCTGAGTAGAAAGTTCTGAGTGCTGAGTAGAAGAGTTAGAACAAAAGTACTCAGCACTCAGCACTCATCACTTTTTCATAAATCGGCGCGAATAGTAAACGCATAATCACCTCCTGGTTCAAGTTGATAATCCTTTTGCTCCAAAAAGCGACCAAGCGGTTCCTTAATTAATGCTCGACCTTGAGAAGGTTTAACAGTCAGTTCCCCTTGGCGGAAATGCCATTGGAACTGCCACTCAAATTCGCCCGCGCGCACTTCGCCTTCAAGTAAGCCTTGCTGCCAAGACTGGCGTATAACCCTAACATGGGCAGTAGTTTCAGGTAGACGTTTGGCACTCACAGCATTAATTAATTAGATTCTTTTACTTAGTTACGTAATTATGACCGTACATCGCTGTACATTTAACTAACTTACATCAAATATTGTGATTTGACTTGTACAGTACCTAAGTCGTTTGTCATAAATTTATAAAATAAATATAAATAAAACTGGCATTTAGAGATAATACTCATGATATAGATCAAGCAAAAATGCCTTTAAGTAGTTGCGTATTTTTGCGGTTGTAGAAAAATACATAGCAAAGCCATTTTGGGAGTAGTAAGCTCGCTTCTAATTCTCCTTAATGTAATATGCTATGACACCGCCAAACATAATCGAACAAGCAAAAAAAGGTGACCCCAAGGCAATAACGTCACTGTTGAATCGTTCTTTCCAAGCTCATGGCATTAGTGTAGAAGCGCTTCTTCAAGATAATTGCTTACAAGTTTGGCTGAAATCAAATCAACCACCCGACCAAACAAGTTCGGTTGCATTTATCCGTCATGGAATGACAAAATTAGGCGCCAACGTTATCAAAACAGTCAAAGTTTACGCATGGCAAGGAAATGAAAATCAACCTTGTTGGAATGCTGAATTTAGTTTAGATAATTTAAATGCGTCTCAACAAGAACAAGAACTTAAGCAGCTTGCAAGTTCTGGAAACGTTGAAGCAATAGCAAAAATTTTAAATACTGCTTTTGATAAACAAAATATTAAAATTGCAATAATTACTATTAAAGATAATTGTTTACAAATATTATTAGAATCATCTCAGACTCCAAATCAATCGTTATCAACAGCTATTCTTCGTAAAGAATTAGTACGATTAAAAATTCAATCAATTAAAACAATCAAAGTTTACGGTAGAGAACTACAGCAAGAAATACCTGCTTGGTTTCAAGAGTTTAATGTGGGTGAAGGTAAGCTAACACCGATAGTACCAACTTTAAAGGCGCCAGCAAATCCAGAATTTTTAGCAATGTTGCGAACGTTCAAGTTTGACTCGGTAGTACCATTCAAAGATGTTCTTAGCGGTAAGTTATATAATAGTAATACAGTTAGACTACTTTTATTTTTTGGTTTATTTCCTTTAGGGATAAGTTTAATCGCTAGAACATCCGGTCTTGGTTCAATAGCTTTTATATTAGGTATTTATTATTCATCTATTTGGGGAGTAGTGCTGTATGATTTGCTCAAGCCAGCAGCATTCTCCTGGGGAAATACGCTGAAATGTAGCTTATTTACAGCGTTTATCGGTATTCCAATACTCTTATTTTTCCAAAGAGTACCCCCATTTACATTTCTTTACAGTGCCATCGACCAAGAAGCACTCATACCCCAACTAATTGGTTTTGTTTTGGGAGTTGGTGTTTTAGAAGAAGCGTGTAAAGCTTTACCTGTTTACTTATTTTTACTACGCCCGGGTAAATTACAAGACCCGTTTACTTCCGCATTTTACGGGGCAATGTCAGGTTTAGGATTTGCCGTTGCAGAAGGTGTTCAATATTCTTATAAATACGCAATTAGCCTTGCAACTGGGCAAAGCGATTTTGGTTTTTATGTACTAATAAATACAATTAGATTCGTATCTTTACCTTTATATCATGCTATCTGGGCAGGTATATTTGGATATTTTATTGGTTTAGCAGCAATTAACCCGTCCCGAAAAGGTTCAATATTGTTTATCGGTCTAACTATTTCTGCTGTGTTACATGGAAGTTACAATACTTTTTCTAGCGGACTAATTGGTTTTGGTATTCTTGGCTTCTCCATTTTACTATTTGTTACATACTTAAATCGCAGTCAACAAATAGTTTCAGAAATGGAGAAAGCTGAACTGGAAGGATTTTAGCTCACCCCTACTATAGCCCTACTGTAAGAGCGGGTTAACAGATATCCTACAGCTACACTACTAGTATAGTAAACCCGCCCTTACATTATCTGCATCTACTTAGTAGCAGCTTCGCGTGCAGCAGCAGCTTGGTCAGGATGAATACCTAAGCGAGTGAGATTGATTCTACCTTTGTTATCAATCTCGCGTACTTTAATAATCACCTCATCACCAACAGCTACCTCATCCTCAACTTTACCAACACGATAATCAGCAAGCTGGGAAATGTGAATCATGCCTTCTTTACCGGGCAAAAATTCCACAAACGCACCAATTGGTATAATTCGAGTCACACGACCTACGTAAACATCACCTTCATTGAGTTTACGTGTCATGCCTTGAACAATATTGCGTGCTTTCTTGGCTTTATTTTCATCGATAGCGGAAATAGTAACGGTACCATCATCTTCGATATCGATTTTGGCGCCAGTTTCTTCGGTAATGCCTTTAATAGTTTTACCACCGGGTCCAATGACCAGACCAATCATGTCTGGGTCAATCTTAATGGTAAGTAGACGTGGGGCAAACGGCGACATCTCCGTGCGTGGCTTATCAATAGCAGCCAACATTTTACCGAGAATATGTAAGCGCGCGTCTTTGGCTTGATGAATAGCTTGAGCAATTACGGACATCGATAACCCAGAAATTTTCATGTCCATTTGCAGGGCAGTAATTCCTGAGTCGGTACCAGCGACTTTAAAGTCCATGTCACCCAAGAAATCTTCTATCCCTTGAATGTCAGTAAGTACACGTACCTCCGATCCTTCTTTAATTAAACCCATCGCGGCGCCGCTAACAGGTTTAGTAATTGGTACACCTGCATCCATTAAGGCTAAGGTAGAACCGCATACCGAACCCATTGAGGTAGAACCGTTAGAAGATAAAACCTCAGAAACCACACGAATAACATAAGGAAATTCGTTTTTAGGTGGTAGTACAGGTAACATGGCTCTTTCTGCTAAAGCACCATGTCCAATTTCCCGCCGACCTGGCGCCCTCATGGGTTTGGTTTCTCCAACAGAGAAAGGAGGGAAATTATAATGATGCATGTAGCGTTTTTCTTGGTCTACCTGCAAATCATCGTTCAAATTTTGAGCATCACCAGGAGTACCAAGAGTACATGCAGACAAAACTTGGGTTAGTCCACGGTTGAATAAACCAGTACCATGAACGCGCTTGGGAATAATGCTAGTTTGACAGGAAACAGGACGTACTTCGTCGAGTTTACGACCATCCACACGAACATTATCTTCAATAATTTGAAGCCGCATAAAGTGTTTGGTAATTTCTTTAAAAGTATTACCAAGCGCTTTACCATCTGCAACAGCAGCTAAACGTATCGGGTCTTCTTCCGACATTTCCTCTATAGCATGTTTGATGGCATCCTTGACTTCATCTAAAGCAGCATCGCGTTCAGTTTTAGTAAATTCAAACTGTGCCAAGATTTTTTTGATGTCATCCGTAGCACGTTCGCGAATAAAGTTCGCTAACGTTTGGTCTACGGATGGAGGTTCTTCTTGAATTATTTCAATTCCTAGTTCAGCTAATAAATCGCGCTGTGCTTGAATTAAATCTTGCACCGCTTCATAGCCAAATTCGATTGCCTCGATAATATCGCGTTCGGGCAGTTGATTGGCGCCAGCTTCCACCATGATTACACCGTCAGGCGAACCTGCAACAACTAAATCAAGGTCGCCAGCTTCAATTTCTGCATAAGTAGGGTTGATGATAAAATCATCACCTACCAAGCCGACGCGCACGGCTGCCATTGGGCCATTAAATGGAATTTTTGCTAACAGCGTTGCAATTGAGGCGCCTGTAACTGCCAATACATCAGGTGGTACTAATTCATCCATCGAGAGCGTCAATGCTACCACTTGCAGGTCATCGCGCAACCAAGATGGAAAAAGAGGACGTAGTGGACGGTCAATTAAACGACTTGTCAGAATAGCTCTTTCTGGTGGTCGTCCTTCGCGCCGTAACATCCCTCCAGGAATTCTACCTGCTGCATACAGTCTTTCTTCGTAATCTACGGTCAAAGGTAGAAAATCGATGCCTTCTCTGGCTTGCGAGCGCGTCGCTGTTACTAGAACCGCCGTATCCCCAGATTGTAGCAAAACAGACCCACCAGCCTGGGGAGCAAGCAAGCCGACCTTCAGTCGAATATCCCGTCCATCAAAGGATATTGACTTCTCAAATTCTCCCATTCAGTTTTTTTTCCTTCTACGATCTCTTTTCTCTAGTAAGGCAATCCTAACATTTATGTACTATGGCTGGTAGTTATTATAGTTAAGACTTTTGAGTAAATATCTATAATTTTTTCCGCCGTTTGTTAGTTTTTTCAATGTTTGAGCATATTGTAGCCAATTTTGCTTCTACTTTACATGTAGAATTATTTTGTACCTCACAAAGGTTTTGGGCGCCTATATTTAACCAGCCCGCCCATTGTACAATCAAAGTAGTACAACAAATGCGCTTGTACTTAAAACTGGCAGCCGAGTCATAAAATATTGGCTACTAACCCTACAAAGAGCCACGAGCTATCGTTTTAACACAAGCGCTACTCTTAATTGATCACAAGCTATAATTAAAAATCTACGTCGCGCAGTGAACCAAATATTATTTAGTAATTATTAGTGTCTGGCAGATGGCAATATTACACGGAACTTGGGTATATAAAAGTGAAAATAGTTGTTTATTTATTTGGGGTGAAACTTGGCGAGTCCAAGAATCAATATCTACTCAAGTAGGAGATGATATATTATTAAATCCGCTCTTGATGGCACCATCCGAGTTATTGAAATGGATGCAAACTCTTGGAGTGACACTGCCAAAATCATTATACCCAGTAAATATTGAGCAAAACAAAACTTCAGCGCGCTTACGAAGTAAAGCAACAGCGACAGTCAAAATAAGCTTACCCAGTAGCGAAGAAATCATTGCCTTACCAACTCATATAACAGAAGGCTCAAATAAACAGACATTTGAACTATCAGTATTACATTCCGGAACAATAGCTGATACCCTTGACACCCAAACAGTACAATTACAACCTTGGCGAATAGAAGGATTTTGTCTAGAACCAGCAGATACTATCAAATTTCTGGCATCTCTACCTTTACATATTGAAACAGGCGCCTCTCTAAAAAGTTACTACTTAGGAGGAGATTTACGCTTTTGGTCACAAATCGCACGTTGGAGTTTAGATTTAATATCACGGTGTAAATTCTTACCAAGCCTAGAAAAATCTGACGGTTCTTTCGTTGCTAAGTGGCAAGCGCTTTTAGATAGCGCAATTGATACATCGCGATTAGAAAAATTTTCGCAACAAATGCCCCTCGCATGTCGAACATATCAAGATAGTGCTGAGTTAAAAGTGCTGAGTGCTGAGTCTTCTCCTAACTCAGCACTCAGCACTCAGCACTTTACACTTCTTCCTATTGAACCGCAAAAAATATTACTTGATTTCCTAAATACGATTATTGATACCCAAGTCCGAGGGATGGTAAGTCCTTTAGGTGCAGCAGAAGCTCGTTTAATAGCAGGTTTACCTTTGCCAGTAAGACAATGGTTACAAGGATTAACACCTTTTGCTTCATCAAATCAAAATACTGCAACTGCCTCAGAAATGGAGCGTGTACAAGCTGCACTCAAAGCTTGGAAAATGCCCTTAGAATATCAGTTAGCTGGCAAAACGCTATTTAGAACATGTTTTGAACTGCGTTCTCCTGAACCTGGTGAAACAGAGTGGAGTTTAGCGTATTTTTTGCAAGCAACCGATGATACTGAGTTTTTAATTGACGCAGCAACAATTTGGCAACACCCAGTTGAAAGCTTTACATATCAAAATCGTAATATTGAACAGCCACAAGAAACATTTTTACGCGGTTTAGGATTAGCTTCGCGGTTATATCCACATCTTGCCGAAAATCTTGATAACGAGGCGCCAACCAGTTGCCCTCTTACCCCGATGCAAGCGTATGAGTTTATCAAAGCTTTAGCTTGGCGTTTTGAAGATAGCGGTTTAGGAGTAATACTACCACCGAGTTTGGCAAACCGCGAAGGCTGGGCAAACCGTTTAGGGCTAAAAATAACCGCCCAAACACTTCAACAGCCAGGGCGCCTCAATCTAAAATCATTATTAAATTTTGAATGGCAGTTAGCAATTGGTGGTCAGACTATTTCCAAAGCTGAATTCGATAAGCTAGTGGCATTAAATAGTCCATTGGTGGAAATTAACGGCGAATGGGTAGAATTGCGTCCAAATGATATAAAAACAGCGCAAAACTTTTTTGCTTCTCGAAAAGAGGAAATGTCTTTATCACTCGAAGACGCACTGCGTTTAAGTAGTGGTGATACTCAGACAATCGAAAAACTACCAGTAGTCAGCTTTGAAGCTTCAGGCGCCTTACAAGAATTAGTAACAGCTTTAACTAACAATAAAGCCATCGCCCCATTACCCACACCCAAAGACTTTAAGGGAGAATTACGTCCCTATCAAGAACGCGGTGTTGCTTGGTTAGCTTTTCTCGAACGTTGGGGTTTAGGCGCCTGTCTTGCGGACGATATGGGTCTCGGTAAGTGCGTTAAAAATGACACTTTAATGTACGTAAATGGGAAAATCACCACAGCAGAGGAAATTTGGAACAGCTATGCTGGGGAAACAGCATTTGACGGTGAAGGTTTTTGGGCAAGTCCAACAGATGATTTACTTGTAAACTCTATTGATGACACTAGCAAGATTGTGCAGGCGCCAGTAGCGCGTTTATATCGGCAAAAAGTGCGAGAACAGTTACGAAAAGTAACTTTGGAAGATGGTAGCCATATAACTATCACTCGTCAGCATAAACTTTTAACGAATAAAGGTTGGACAAATGAGTTACGAGTAGGAGACTATGTTTGTGTGCCAGCTAAGTTACTTTGGCAAGGAGAATCTATTGACCCTGATTTAGTAAAATTTATTGCTTGGCAAATTTCTGAAGGAGATGAAAACAAAAAAGAGGCAAAATTAAGAGTAAGCCAAAAAGATGTGACCATATTAGAAGATTTGCAACTTACACTCTTCAGATTGAGTCAAAAATATAGTATTAAGATAAATCACCCCTCAATTCTGCTTGACAAAAGAAATGGAGTTTCATATTTATCATTATGTAGTTGTTCCTATCAACGCTTTCTGGAAAACAAGGGCTATCAATGGGGTAATTTATCAGCAGAAAAAATTATTCCGTCTTTCATCATGCAAGCGGATTTGAGCAACGTGCGTATTTTCTTACGCAATTATTTTGACGCTGAAGGTTCTGTTATTTACAGTATGCGAAGCATTGAAATATCTTCTGCCTCGCAGATGATTATTCAGCAGCTTTCTACTTTACTACGACGCTTTGGAATTTGGATGCGAATAGCACCAAAGCAGAAATGCGCTACAAATGGTTCTGGTATTTATCGTACCTACTATATTGGTACTATTGGTGGTAATAGTGCCCGCAGGTTTCTAGAAGAAATTGGGTTTGGAATTGCAGAAAAACAGCAGAAGTTAGAAAAAATTTGCCAGGTAGTAAGCAATACTAATGTAGAAGGAATTCCAGCTTCTGATATTGTAGCAGAAGTAATTAAAACAACAGGTTTGCCGTTGCGACATTTTGGTATGTATACCACAGTATATACTAATGGAACACAGCAATTTTCTAGAGAAAGTTTGCAACAGGTAGTAGTTGGTTTAGATAAAGTTATCAGTGGAGAGGCTTTACAAGAGTATCGGCAATTAAAAACTTCAAAGTGGACAAATAAAACTCTGGAAGCTTACTCAAGTTTAAATTTGGAATACCTAACAGTAACCCAACAATCTTTACAACATCTGCTTAATCAAGAGGTGTTTTACTGCAAAATCGAAAGCATAGAGGATATTGACTATGAAGGTTGGGTCTACGACTTTGAAGTGAGTAAATATCACAATTTTGTAGCAAATAATATTATTTGCCACAATACAGTGCAATTCATTGCGCTTCTACTACATTTCAAAGAACAACAAATACTTGAAAAACCAACCTTGCTTGTTTGTCCAACTTCAGTATTAGGAAACTGGGAGCGTGAATTTAAGAAATTTGCCCCAACTTTAAAGGTTTTACAATATCACGGTGATAAGCGTCCGAAAGGAAAACAATTTGAAACCGCAGTTAAGAAACATGATGTACTAATTACCAGCTATTCATTAGTTCATCGCGATTTAAAATTACTACAAACCGTTGAGTGGCAAACTATAGTATTAGACGAAGCGCAAAATATTAAAAATTCCGATGCCAAACAATCACAGGCAGTACGACAACTAGAAACTACTTTCCGTATTGCCTTAACTGGTACACCTGTAGAAAACCGTTTGCAAGAGCTTTGGTCAATTTTAGATTTCCTCAACCCAGGATATTTAGGCAATAAACAATTCTTCCAGCGACGCTTTGCAGCACCCGTAGAAAAATACGGTGATACTTCATCTTTAGGACAATTGCGCTCTTTGGTACAACCTTTCTTATTACGGCGCCTGAAAACAGACCGTGAAATCATCCAAGATTTGCCAGAAAAGCAAGAAATGACAGTCTTCTGCGGACTATCTTCTGAACAAGCGAAGTTATATCAACAAGTAGTAGAAGAATCTTTAGCAGAAATTGACGAAGCCGAAGGTGTGCAGCGACGCGGTATGATTCTGGCATTATTAGTCAAACTCAAACAAGTTTGTAATCACCCTGCTCAATACCTAAAACAAGATTCAATAAATACTAAAGACTCAGGCAAACTACAGCGATTAGATGAAATGTTAGATGTCGCTTTAGCAGAAGGAGATAGAGCATTAATATTTACGCAATTTGCCGAGTGGGGTAAATTACTTCAACCACACTTAGAAAAAGGACTAGGACGGGAAATATTTTTCCTGTACGGAAGTACTAGTAAGAAACAGCGTGAAGAAATGATAGACCGTTTCCAACATGACCCTCAAGGACCACCAGTAATGATCTTATCTTTAAAAGCGGGAGGTGTCGGTTTAAACTTAACGCGCGCAAATCATGTTTTCCACTTTGACAGATGGTGGAACCCTGCCGTAGAAAACCAAGCAACCGACCGTGTATTTCGGATAGGTCAAACTCGTAACGTCCAAGTCCATAAATTTGTATGTACTGGAACACTCGAAGAAAAAATCCACGACATGATAGAAAGCAAAAAGCAACTAGCTGAACAAGTAGTAGGCGCCGGAGAACAATGGTTAACCGAACTAGACACTAACCAACTACGTGATTTACTTCTTCTCGATAGAGGCGCCGTAATTGACGACGAATAACTACGGTGCTGCCTGTAAAAATGCAATTGTGCAGGCGGGTCTATAAATGCCTATATCTCGTAAGGGCGGGTTTACAGATATCGTCTAGCGGTGCTAAATATTTCGTGAACCCGCCCCTACGATATCCTCGTAAACACACCCCCTTCCTAACTCCTAACTCCTAACTCCTAACTCCTAACTCCTAACTTTTATGCCTGATTATACTTTACAAGCAAGTCGCGAATGGTGGTCACAACGGTGGCTAGAATTACTTGATTCTTATCGTTTTAAGAAGCGTTTAGAGCGTGCAAGAAATTACTCACGGCAAGGTAATGTTTTAAGTATCGAATTTAAAGGCGCCAAAGTTCTGGCAAAGGTACAAGGAAGCGAGGTTGAACCTTACAGTGTATCGCTCTCTATTGACCATTTTAGTGATGAAGAATGGGGTTACGTAGTTGAAACTATGTCACAAAAGGCAATTTTTGCCGCAAAATTATTAGCTGGAGAAATGCCCCAAAATATCGAGCAAGTTTTTACTGCGAATGGTTTGTCACTATTTCCATTTACACTGTCAGATGTCAGAAGTAAATGTTCATGTCCTGATAAAGCAAATCCTTGTAAGCACGTTGCTGCTGTTTACTATCAATTAGGTGATAGATTCAGCGAAGACCCATTTGTATTATTCCAGTTACGCGGACGCACCAAGGCAGAAGTTATTAGCAATTTACGCAAGCTGCGCGGTAAAAACATTGGTATAAATACAACTGATGATACGTCGGAAGAAAATAAGAGTGATGATATTAATCCACCAGAAGTAACTAATACTCAAGAATTACTACCTACACAAAAATACCCGGTTAATCTTGATACCTACTGGCAATACAATCAACCTCTAGAATCTTCTCTAGTTGTAATCGCACCATCTACTGGTGAAATGATTTTAGATGTTTTAGGTCCCATTCCTTTAGCCAAAGATGAAGAAAGCTTACCAAACTTTTCAACGGCTGATATTGTAATGAGGTATTTAGATAGTCTTTACAAAGACGTTAGTCAGAAAGCTGTTATTGCGGCAATGAACGTTGGGGAAGGCAAAAATTGATATCAGAAACCGGGTTTCTGTGTATAAACCTGGTTTCTAGTTATATTTTTAACATGTGCTTAAATGCTATAAAAGCATAGAAAGTATGTGTAACCAAGATGGAATTTCAAAGCAAAATAATTTCTGTTGAACTTACGGATGGTACATTAGTTCGAGTTGAGGCGACTTCGATAGGCGACCGTAAAATTGGGTTGCAAACGCGACCGTTTAGTGAGGTTACTGGCGCCATCGAATCTTTGGCTAAAGAAATTTCAGAAACAGTGCAAAAAGTCAAGCCCGATAAAGCGAGTGTTAAGTTTGGCGTAGAAATTGGTGTAGACTCAGGCAGACTAACTGCTGTATTAGCCAAAGGTACCAATACAGCAAACCTAGAAATCACCTTAGAATGGGGAAGCTAACTACTTTACTCCCCCAAACTCAGCACTTAGCACTCATCACTCAGCACTCAGCACTCCACTCAGCACTACAAACTGGACATTACTTCTCGTGCAGCAGCAAGAGTCCGTTCAATATCTTCATCAGTGTGGGATATGGAAGTAAACCCAGCTTCAAACTGTGAAGGCGCCAAGTAAATGCCTTGTTCTAACATGCCACGATGGAAACGTCCGAATTTAGCGGTGTCGGACTTTTTCGCATCTTCATAGCTGTGTACAGGCCCAGACGTAAAGAACATACCAAACATACCGCTAATTTGACCGCCACAAGCTTCATGCCCTGTTTCTTTGGCAACTTGTAACAAACCCGAAGCGAGCTTTTTAGTAATTTTATCGAGATATTCGTAAGTACCTGGCTTTTGTAATAACTCAAGTGTTTTAATACCTGCCGTCATCGCTAAAGGATTACCCGATAAAGTTCCTGCTTGATACATTGGCCCTGCTGGCGCCACCATTGACATAATATCCCGGCGCCCACCATAAGCACCTACAGGTAAACCGCCGCCAATAACTTTACCTAAAGTAGTTAAGTCAGGTGTAATGCCGAACTTTTCTTGGGCACCACCATAAGCAATGCGGAAACCAGTCATAACTTCATCGAACACAAGTAAGGCACCGTGTTCGTGAGTTAATTCGCGGAGTCCTTCTAAAAAGCCAGCGTCAGGAGTAATAAACCCAGCATTTCCGACAACAGGCTCAAGAATGACACCAGCGATTTCGTCTTTGTTTTGTTCAAATAATGCTTTTACTGCTTCCAAATCATTGTATGGTGCATTGAGAGTGTTAGCAGTAGTTGATTTTGGAACTCCTGGTGAGTCAGGAAGCCCAAGTGTTGCCACACCCGACCCTGCCTTAACAAGGAACATGTCAGCGTGACCGTGATAACAACCCTCAAACTTAATGACTTTATCGCGTCCAGTAAACGCGCGCATCAACCGCAGTACCGCCATACAAGCTTCTGTACCAGAGTTAACGAAGCGCACCATTTCAATACTTGGTACAGCATCGATAACCATTTCAGCGAGGACATTTTCTAACAAACAAGGGGCACCAAAGCTAGTACCCTTATCTAGAGCGGCATGGAGGGCGCCTATAACATCAGGATGTGCGTGACCGCAAATTGCAGGCCCCCATGTGCCTACGTAGTCGATGTATTGATTGCCATCTACATCCCAAATGTAGGCGCCTTTCACATGGTCGAACACAATAGGCTGTCCACCGACAGACTTAAAAGCGCGGACTGGAGAGCTAACTCCACCGGGCATTAGGTTTTGAGCTTTCTCAAAAATTTCTTGTGATTTTGTGGTTTTAATCGTGGTATTTACCAAGGGTTATCTCCTACGATGCTATAAATGAAGCTCTATCCTAGGATAGGCGCAAAAATACCTTAAACTTTATATTGTAAAAGAATAGCTGAACCAAAAAAATAACAATATGTTATACAAATGTAATCAAGACTTACCTGTAGAAATTCGCTCTCTATCACAAGAGTGCCAGGATGTCTATAGAGCAGCCTTTAATTCGGCTGTACACTGGTACGGTGAGGCCTCCAAAGCTCACCAAGTTGCTCGAAGCGCTGTTAGAATGCAAGCGGCAGTGCATAGAAGTGTTGGTGTTTAAGTTTTGGTTGAAATGAAATGTGAATAAATCATCCTGGATTTAGAAAAAGTAGAAGGTACAAAAAAATAAAAAGTTGCCAGTTGTTTTGTCAAGAATGGTATGTTGATTGAATGAATCATTCTGGCCCTGTGAGCAACTGGTATGTTTTCTGAGTCACATTCATTACGCAACGCTATCCCAACTGATAAGATTCGTTACGACGAAAAGGGTCTTGTACCTGCCATTGTCCAAGATTACTTGGATGGTACAGTGTTAATGATGGCTTGGATGAACAGCGAATCGTTACAAAAAACCTTGGAAACTGGAGAAACTTGGTTTTGGAGTCGTTCGCGTCAAGAGTTTTGGCACAAAGGTGCCACATCAGGTCATACGCAAAAGATAAAGAGTATTCGTTACGATTGCGATAGCGACGCGATTTTAGTCAGCGTCGAGCAAATTGGTGATATAGCCTGCCACACCGGAGAGCGCAGTTGCTTCCACCAAATTGATGGTAACATAATTCCCCCTCCAGCAGACACTTTATCTCAAGTATTTCAAGTAATTTGTGACCGTCGCGATAACCCTAACGAAAGCTCTTACACATGTAAGTTATTTGCAGGTGGCGACAACAAGATTTTGAAGAAAATAGGTGAAGAAGGCGCCGAAGTTGTGATGGCGTTTAAAGATGATAATGCCGAAGAAATCGCAGGCGAAGTTGCCGACCTATTTTATCACACAATGGTCGCATTAGCGCATCATAAAGTAGATATTAAAGACGTATACCGCAAACTTCAAGAAAGGCGCCGATAATTTTGGCAACGGATATAACGGATATAACGGATAGTATTTAATACTGTGTCTTGTGGAATGGGCATCCTTGCCCGTTCCTAACTCTACCATCTCACAAGAGTTAGATAATCAAACAATGAAAATCATAATTATAATAGTTTATTAAAGTTTAAATTAGTTAAAGTTGTTCTGGATTAATTCCTTTTTCTCGAAGTAAAGCACGTAAAGCTTCTAACTGTGCTTCAGCTTGTTCTGCACGTTGACGTTCCTGTTCTGCACGTTGACGTTCTTGTTCTCTAAGTTGGTCGAGTTCCAAGAAAGTTAAAAATGGTTGTCCATCAGGACGAAAAATTTGTAGCTCATTATTTGGTAGTTCAAAACGAATTCCTAAACGTGGACTAATCCAACCTGTCATTTGCTCAATTTCTTGTAATTCATTATTTGAGCGTAGCCAACCCGTTAACTCACTTGTATTGGGGTCATATAAATAATATTCTTCCACACCATAGCGTTGATAGAAATTATATTTAGCAATCATTTCTTTATGAGTGTTGCCTGGAGAGAGAATTTCAAATACAACTTGTGGAGGAATATTATTTTCTTGTGACTGAACGTAGGAACCTCTATCTCCTTTCTGTCTGCCAAAGACTACCATTATGTCAGGCGCCCTTCGAGTTACGTTATCATCTTTAACCGGATACCACAATAAGTCCCCAGCCACAAAAACATCTGGGTTATTTGCAAACAGTAAATCGCAGTTCTTTTTAATAAATACAATTAATTCAAACTGCTTAGTATTGTCTGCCATTGGTTGTCCATCACTTTCAGGGTAGATGATGTCCTTTTGGACTGTCGGTTGCAACTGAGTAACCATTGGTGTAGCTCCCTTTGCGCGAATGTACTACTAATTTTAACTTAAATTGTAATATTGTCACTAGTTAATTCGTAAGGTGGGCAGTGCCCACCCTACAACCTCAATGCTTTGTAATAGTTATACACTTTTCTTTACATCACCGTATATTTATTTAGAAGAAGCATTTGTATGTATATAAAATGCTAAAAAATAGTCAAAAAATATTTTGTTTAACGCGATATCGTTATACAAGTTAAATAATTATTTAAATGTTTACAACGCCAATTACAAATATAAGTGCCAGTGTAAAAGATTGTGAGCCGAAAGATATTACAATACCGATGACTGGTAATGAGTATTTAGAAAGTTTACGCGATGACCGAGAGGTTTGGATTTACGGTGAGCGGGTAAAAGACGTAACAGAGCATCCAGCATTTCGTAATTGTGCGCGCATGGTAGCCAGGTTATACGATGCGATGCATGACCCAAATTTAAGAAATATACTTACTTGTGATACAGATACAGGAAATGGTGGATTTACACATCCATTTTTCAAAGTTCCATATAGCGCACGAGATTTAGTAGCAGCAAGAGAAGCGATAGTAACATGGCAGCGTATTGGTTATGGTTGGATGGGCCGTTCACCTGATTATAAAGCTGCTTTTTTAGCAACGCTAGGCACCAATACCGAAATTTACTCACCATATCAAGAAAATGCTCTCGCTTGGTATCGTCGTGCCCAAGAAAGATTATTTTATCTTAACCATGCACTTGTACATCCACCAATTGACCGTAACCGTCCAGCGGATGAAACAGCAGATGTTTGTGTACATGTTGAGAAAGAAACAGATGCAGGTTTAATTGTCAGCGGCGCCAAAGTTGTGGCAACAAATTCAGCCCTAACTAACTATAATTTTATTGCTCACTATGGTTTACCTATACAAAAGAAAGAATTTGCACTTGCTTGCATAATACCAACAGCGGCGCCGGGGTTAAAATTAATATGTCGCCCAAGTTATGCAATGACAGCAGATGTAATGGGCAGTCCCTTCGACTATCCATTGTCGAGTCGTTTAGATGAAAACGATGCAATTATGGTACTAGATAAAGTATTAGTACCTTGGGAAAACGTTCTGATTTATGGCGACTTAGAAAAGACAAACAAAGTGCTTCCTGCTTCTGGTTTCGTTCAACGTTTAGCTTTACACGGATGTACTCGGCTTGCTGTCAAACTTGATTTTATTGCAGGACTTTTACTTAAAGCTGTAGAAGCAACTGGTACGTCGAACTTTCGAGGTGTACAAGTACAAGTCGGAGAAGTCATTGCATGGCGAAATTTATTTTGGGGCTTAACAGATTCTATGGTACTTAATCCTGTACCTTGGATTGGCGATAGCGTATTACCAAACCCAGACTCAGGAGCAGCATATCGTGTATTTTCAACCGTTGCGTACTCGCGTATCAAAGAAATAATAGAACAAACAGTAGGTAGTGGCTTAATATATATTAACTCCCACGCCAGTGATTTTCAAAACCCTGAACTACGACCTTACTTAGATAAATATATTCGTGGTTCCAATAATTACGAAGCTATCGATAGAGTTAAATTAATGAAATTACTTTGGGACGCTTTCGGCTCAGAATTTGGTGGGCGCCATGAATTGTACGAAAGAAACTACGCAGGCAACCACGAAGAAATTCGGATTCAAGCATTATATGGAGCAATAGCAACAGGTCAAACTCAACTCTATAAAGGTTTCGCCGAACAATGCATGGCAGAATACGACATCAACGGTTGGACAACACCAGATTTAATCAACCCAACAGACGTAAACTACTTCACCAAAGACCCTTCCCCGTAGGTTGGGTGGAGCTAAGAGCGCAACCCAACAAAATATTGATGAAATTCACCACAGAGACACAGAGAACGCAGAGGGAGTTACTGAGAAATTAAAGCGTAAGCACTATTTTTTGCCAACAACAATTAAATAGGATTTTTATCTGTAAGGTTCAGGCACCACCAAAAGAGTCATCGTTATAAATATCATTTGATTCTACACAATTCAAGCTTCATTGCTTGCAGAACGTGCGACTGTACCAAAAGCGAATTTTCAATTCATATTGAGAATGATAATATTAATTTACTGTAAGATTTAAGACAGTATTGCTCTAACTATAAATAACCTGTATTTTAAGTAAAAATCTGTAGCAATTTTAAATCATTTGTAAAATCCGCGCTCCGGTAGAGACCGTATTTAATTCGGTCTCTACATTTTCGGTTTGGCGCCACCTACACAAATTCACGCATGAGCAACTGGAATTTGCTCGGTTCTCTCAGGAGATTTTACTCCAGTTGCAACGGCATGGACTGCATGGAGAATTTCGGCTGAGTAATATCGATTGCCACAGTTATCACAAACCCCAATCGTTACATCTTCAAGAATGACAAAACCATCTCGATGTTTGAAAGCTTCGCGCTTAACAATACGGGGTTGTACAGTTCCTTCGCAATACTCACATTTGTATCCATACATACAATTAGCCCTCAAGGTCAGTTACTTCGTAAACTGTAATGATTAAATAACGTCCGTTACTTGCAAAACGTCCAACAATACCTACAGGGGTTTGTTGATCTAAAGCAGTTCCTACTACTATATACTTTGTACCTCTGGGGTCATCTTTTTCAATCCTAATTACTTGTCCGTTAAGTAAGGCTTCTTCTACATCCAAAATTGTTAGGAAATCTTCCGCATTTATCCAATGTAATCCTGTGACTGCATAGTACTGAGCAAGTGCTTCGGGAATTTTTAATCCAAGTTGTTGCAGTTTTACTTGAACTAGCTCATCACCAAGACCATCTGAGGTTTGAAGAGGTGAGCCAAAAATTTCCTTAAATCTACTTGCGTAGTATTCTTTAAACATGTAGTTCCTAACTATTTTTCTATCGAAGCTTTAATTTATTGCCAATACAACTAGCTTGATACACATGAGCAGGTTCATAAAAGATTTTAACATACAGAATACAGCTTGAAATAACATGCAGGCGCCTGCCACAGGCGAGCATAATACCCTACACCATTGTTAAAATCGCAGCAAATGTGGGAATAATCAAATTAGAGACAACAGCTTAAATACTAGTAAGAATATGAGAAAGATTGGCATTGCGTTAATTTATGTCATGACGATGTTATTACAAGCTAACTCAGCAAAGGCAAACCCATTTGCAGAATTATATAGATATAACGTTGAAGTGCGCTGGATGCCCTCTAGCTCAATGGAACCAACAATACATGGTTCTCCAGATAAAAATGAAGCTGATAAAATGATTATTGATAAAACTGTTTACCGTTCTCAAAAGGCACAACGCTTTGATATTATTGTATTTGAGCCTACCGACGCTTTACGGGAAGAACAATATACTTTACCATTCGTTAAACGTATAGTAGCTTTACCTGGTGAAAAAGTTGAATTGAAAAATGGCAAAATCTATATTAACAATAAGCCGTTAAAAGAAAGCTTTATTAAAAATCAAGCAACATTTATTGATGTTTGTGTATCAAGTCCCACGGCACCTTATCTAGCAAAACACGTTATTATACCACAGAACTCATATTTATTAATGGGTGATAATCGTACTCAAAGTTATGATGGTCGTTGCTGGGGAACTGTACCTAGTAGTAAAATAATTGGCAAAGTATATCAAATTTTAAAGGGCTAAAAAAATAGGTTAAAGGTGGAAAATACCTTTAACCTAATAATTTTACTTTGGAGAAATATATTAAATAATTTAGTTTACGTGCGTACAATTTGGTGTAAATTTTGGTGAAACTAATTTGATAAATTTGATTTAAATGTATTTGCTCAACTTGCTTAATTTATAGACTAAAGCCTAAAAGTGAAGAAGTTGTGAATGTAAAAGATAAGTTATAATTGTTTTTTTTAAAAGGTTTTGTGCTATTTCAGATATTAAAAAAGAAAAAGTAGAGACACTTTGGCTATTGCGTCTCTACATATATATGTACCAGTATTGGAGATAACAATTAATCGACAAGACTCAAAACGAGGCATAATAGGGAATCACATCAAGCAATCAAACACGGAACAACACTTTAATATCGCTAAAATTAATTAGATAAATTTAATTTAAATTTATCTGCTCAACCTTGCTTACTTTATACATTAAAGTCTAAAAGTGAAAAAGCTGTGAAGATTAAAGCATTTTTTATTATGGCACCCATGTTTATTAAATCGATTGTAGTAATGGCTGATAATTCAATATAGTTCGGTTAACGTATGTAGAGACGTTACATGTAACGTCTCTACAAGGGTTTTGCGTTTTTTGATTGATTTAAATGAAAAATGTAGAGACACATTAAGTATGGCGCCTCTACATGTACAAACGTATTTGGGATAAAACTAAAGACGAGGGATAATAGGGAATCACATCAAGCAATGCAAACAGGGAACAACACTACAACACATTAATATAGCTAAAATTAATTAGATAAATTTGATTTGGATTTATCTGCTCAACCTTGCTTAATTTATAGATTAAAGTCTAAAAGTGAATAAGTTGTGAAGACTAAAAGATAAATATAGGACGGGAGCTTTCCTGCTTTTTAAGGGAGTTGGGGGAAAATTTATCAATGCTCCATCCGCTTTAAATGCTCCTGTCCCTAATCACAGAGAGGTTTTAATACAGGAATAAGGCTTTTTCCGTATTCAGTGAATGAGTATTTTACTTTTGGTGGTACATCTGATTGGACGTTTCGATTAATGATTTTGTCTTTCTCTAATTCTCGAAGCTGTTGCATTAACATCTTCTCCGTAATCTCTGGAATTAATCGTTTGAGTTTACTAAAACGTTTAGCTTCGTCTTTTAAGTGCCATAGAATCAGGAGTTTCCATTTGCCACCTATGATTTTTAGTGTGGTTTTGACAAACTTGCTCTGCTTGAATGCCATCTCAGATTGATTGCACAAGGCAAATACATTTTTTAATGGTATGATAAAATGGTATGATATTATGATAATCTTAAAATATGGTTAGAAAAGTTACAATAACTCTAGATGATGATGTTCTGGCTTTTGTAGATAAGCAGGCATCAGATAGCGAAAATCAAGGAAATCGCAGTGCTTTCATCAATACTGCATTAAAAGAGTTGAAGAAGCAACGTTTACAAGAAGAACTAAAGGCAGCATATATACAAGATTCACAAGACGAAGCTTATAGAAAAGAAGCTGCTGTGTGGGATATAACTGTAGGTGATGGTATTGAGTAATGCCGAATGGTAATTTAACTTACCGACGTGGAGAAATACGTTGGGTTGATCTGGAACCAACCATAGGCAAAGAAGCAAAAAAAACTCGTGCTTGTTTGATAGTTCAGAATGATGTTGGAAATCGTTACAGTTTCCTAACTGTAGTTATACCATTACTTCCAGGAACTAAAAATGTACCATATGTTGTAAATGTCAAAGCTACACCTACCAATGGTTTAGACCAAGACCGATATCTTGATGTTGGACAAATTCGCGGTCTTGATAATAGTCGAGTGCTTGATTTAGTAGGAGTATTGGAAGAAGAGTATTGGGAATTGATACGCACCTGCTTAAATATAGTGTTGGATTTTTAATATTTTTTAATCTTAACTCTGGATGTTCTCTCTTCTTTCTTTGTGTTTTTTGTGGTTCATACCTCTTACTCTCTGTGTACTCTGTGTCTCTGTGGTAAAAAATTAAATCCCCCCTAACCCCCCTTAATAAGGGGAGATAAGAGGGTGATTAATTAACGTGTTCTTAGTTGTGCGTTTAGTGCTTGGGAGATACGCGCGCTTGTTTGTTCAAGGTGTGCGAGGGTGTACATGTTGAGGTTTTGGTGTTTGAGGCTTACGTTTATTGCTGCTTGGAGTTGGTTTAGTTGGTGCCAAGCAATTGTACTTGCGTCTTCGGGTACGTTTACGGTTCGTAGTACCATATGCAATAAGATGTTGAGATGCTCGCGTTGTAGTGAGCGTCTAATGCTAGATATTTGTTGGGGTTTGCTGCCAGTTAATACTTCACTCCAGATTCCTTGTTGTAAGGTGTCGAAGAGTTCGGGGATGGTTAGCGCATTTTCTGGTACAGTTTTTAGTTCAATGTCGAGTAAACGACTTAGACGTTCTCCATCTAATAGTGAGTGCAGTACATTACTTTGTAAGTTGAATATCCGCGCGTGAATGGGATAATCAAGACGAGAGACGGGTACTGCATTTCCCCAATGTTGCCAACGTGATGGCGCCAGTTGATTGAGTAATTCGGGTGAAAAGTTAAAGGCGTTTTCGGCGAACACATAATTTTGCAAGTTTGTCAATGCTTGCTGTTGTTTCTGTTTTGACATGGGAATAAATGCCCATTGCGTGTTTTCACCTGCGTGATGGCGCCCAAATGATTGTCCAGCTATGTATTGCACGAGTAGATTGGCGTTGCGTCCGTAGTAGTTAAAAACACGGTTGAATAGTACGCGCAGGTTGCTGTAACTATCTCCTTTTAAAGGATAGCGTTCATCTAAGCGTGTCCACATAATACGAGCATTATCTAGCTGTGACTGCGAATATTGCAGTACATCTCCACTCATGTCCCAAGCATTCGCTAAAGGGTTTACGTCCCATATATCCTCATCGGTTGCGTAGGATAATTCTGGTTCGGGTGATGCAGCAGCAATTTGCTCTAAAAATGCTTTCTCCTGAAGTGGAGTTATTTCTTCAACATCATTTTCGATTTGTTTATATCCATAAACTATTGCCCACTTATCGTAAGGACCAATAACAGTGGGGAAATAATCACCTTGCTCGACTCCAGCAGGTGCAATGTTAACAGGCAAATAATCCATTACTGAACCTGTTAAACCCAAAGTATGGGTAATTTCTACATTATTTAATTTCTCCGGCGCCAACATTGTACTGCCATGAAAGTTATGCCGCAATCCTAATGTGTGTCCAACTTCGTGAGCTATTAAATAACGTAGATATTCATGCACATACTTATGCATTTGCTCAGAGTCAGGTATTGTATCTGTAAGCAGTGATAGTGCCAGTGTACCCATTTTCGCTTGAAACGATGATTCGGCGCCGTAGCAAACATCATCCGAAGCGAGACAAGAATGTTTGGTTGTGGGTTCAAATTCTTCTGCTAATGCCGTTGAATTACCTTTTACTAACGCACGATACTCATTTTCAAGCGAACGCACCATACCAGCATCGACAATAATATCCGCGTCTAAAATTTCACCTGTTAGCGGATTAACTCGTGTTGGACCGCGTGCGAACCCTGCATCAAGGGAATTAAACCAGCGAACTGTATTGTAGCGCACATCTGCGGGTTGCCAATCAGCATCATCTGACATTTGTTTTACTTCAATAGCGTTCTCAAACCCGGCTATTTTAAATGCTTCATTCCACATCAAAATGCCTTCTTTAATAGCATCGCGATATTCTAAAGGTACGGCGTTTTCTATCCAGAACACAATTGGTTTTTTTGGCGCCGATAATGCTAAGTCAGGTTTAGATGCTTCCAGATGCCATCTATTTATATAGCGTACAAAAACATCATCACCACGATTACGGGAAAAATCCTGAAACGCAGTAATAAAATACCCTACTCGGTCATCAGCGAGTCTTGGTATATAACCATTATTTTCTGGTAGTTGAGAAAAACTGTAGTGAACTGACAGCGATAATGCTCGACTATCTGGAACTGTCACCAAGTCGGCGCCTTCTTTTGAAGAAAATCCGTAAACTGAGTCAATTTCCACATTCAGAGGAAAGCTATTAATGTCACTAAAGTATGACCTCTGTTCCTCTAAATAATAATCTGCTTGCAGTGATGATTTTAATAGCGCAGTTAAACCAGGAAAATCCCGCATTAACAAATCGCCTAAATCAATCAGCAGACTTTTAGTATACGGGTCACTTCCTGCAATTTCTGCGGCGCCGAGTACCGAATCTGTAAACGAACGTTTTAGCGAACGCAGTTCTGGTGCATTAATTTCTGTACGAAACTTTACATTTCGCACAACAAATTGTAAAGTATTATTAACACGTTGAAAGTAAAACAAAAAGTCTTGGAGTGGAAGTCCGCTATAAATTCCACTTTCGCCAATCCCAGACTCAAGTGTTACAGTCGCTAAGTAATTTTTATTTAGTTGTTCTGGCTTGACTTCGAGATAAGCTTCACCAGTGTCTTGATACTGATAAAGCGTAAATAGACCGTCTAATTTCCGACTATCGCGAGTTATCTCACGATAGCGTCTCGAAGCCTCTTTGCGCTCAATTATTCGATTTTCCGAGCTGGCAAAACCATCAGCAATAGCCACTTCAAATTGCTGACCCTCAAAAGATGATATCTGACTGGCAAATGCACTATTTGTGCCAAATATACAACTCCACAGCAGTAACCCGCAGATTACTACTTTTGCTATCCAATTATTCATTTCTAAAAGCCAATCACGCACAAAGCACGCAGTGTGCATACATACACGCTGCTTAGATATTTTATAGAATAGCGTTGTTTGATTGAATAAATATGTAGCGATTTTAGCCAGTAGAGTATGTTGTGGCAGTAGATATATTATGGGACGGGCAGGATGCCCGTTCCACAAGAAAGAGAAGTTAGAAAGTGAATGTGGTTCTTAGTACACCTACTGTGGTTGTTTCGTTTCTGCTGTCACCTTCTGGATTAAATAATACAAAGGCACCTGGGGTAATGCTAACGTTATCGTTGACTTTGAATTTGTAGTAAGCCTCTAAATGGTAAGGTGTTGCGCGTTGTACACCCGCAGCAGCAAGACTTGCGTCACCGTCTGCATCAGTACGATACAGTGGTTGACCAAAAAGGATACCCGCAGTGTTTCCTTTTTTGATTAAATCCTTTAAGTGTAAACCAACCATCCAGCTGGTAAAAGTGCTGGATGCATTTACACGACCCGAAGAGTCATCTACAAATATGGCGGCGCCGTATCCTGAAAGTGCTAATTGCTCACTAAAACGAAAGTTTACTGTACCACCAAACGAGTTGAGTTTAACTGGAATTCCTAAGCCAATGTTGGCACCTGACAATGCAAAAACATCGCTACTTGTCAAGCCTGTACCAAGAATATTTATTTCATGATAACTGTTGGCGTAGTTAAAACCAATATCTATTGATCGACTTGGTTTTAAGGTAAGTTGTGCTGCTACAACTGAACTTCCACCAAATATCCCTGAACCTAAAGGAGTTCCTGAAACACTGGGTAAAATATCTGGAGCATTTGCGGGAAGATTTGCATTGACGCTACCATACAGCGCGCGTAAGTCAATGGCATCTGAAAGATTGAAGATGAAACCCGCTGCTGATGCTAAACCAGTTCCAGAAGTACCACCAGAAACTCGTAATACTGGGTTTAATGTACCAAAGCGTGATATTGATTCTTGTCCTTCTCCAGCAAAAGGTAAAATAGCTGGGAATGCATCTGATACTTCTGCTGATGTGCCAGCAAACAAAGTTAATTTGTCAGCAATAGGGAATATATATAGTAGCTTGTACAGTTCAACACTGTTGGCACCTCTTGCCGATAAATTTTTTGGGTCAATACCAGGAAACTGAGGTTCAAAGCTTGTGCGCGCGGTCGAAGCGCTAAGTAAAGGAGAAGCTAGTCCTAATGATTCTTGAACGCTACCGCGACCATCTAAACCACCTAAGAAATTATGTGCTTGTAAACCTGTGATAAGTAAATCTTTACCAGTAAAACTAGTATTTAGATTTAACCTAACTCGGTTTGTCAAGATAATGTTTGGGTCTTCACGACCAGGTGCCCCACCTGTGGCGCCAATAGCAGCAAATATTGCTTCACCTTGTAGCTTGGTTGTCGTCGAAAATTGATTAGCTTCAAGTTCTGCTGCTCTAGCTTCGAGACCATCAACTCGACCTCTCAATGTTGCAAGTTCAGCAGAGAATTCTTCTTGGAGTCTACGGAGTGTTTCTAAATCTTGTTTGCGTACTAAGTCATTTGTTGCAGTGGCAATGAGTTCATTCACACGTTCTAAACAAGCATTCAAACCTGCCGCAAACTCATAACGAGTCATCGCGCGGTTGCCTCGATAAGTGCCATTAGGATAACCAGCTATACAACCATAGCGTTCAACTAATGACTGTAAAGCTTGAAACGCCCAATCTGTTGGTTGTACGTCACTTAGCTGCGAGACTGAAGTAACTTGTTCTATTTCTCCAGATGCTGTTGTCGTTTCGTCTACACCAGTTTGATTTGAGTTTGCTTGATTAAGATTTTCCGTTCTCTGCTTTTGAGTAAGCTTTTTGTTATTTTTTTGTTTGACATTTTTGACGTTATCTGATTTAATTTCAAAATTATTGCTGATTGCAAAATTATTATCAGATAGTTTACGTTCTGATTCCTGTTTGTTTGCTGTTAATGCGTTTACGGGCGCCGCTTGTACACAAATTGAGCTAGCTAAAAGACATAAAAAGCTAGCTCCACCAGCAGAAGCTAGTAGATATTTTTTCATTGTTACTCCTCACACTTGAAATTAATTTAATCTGCTCAATTGCAAAATTAACCTACACCCACTAATTAACGAAGAATATTTGATTAGAGCTAATATCATTTTATACAAATTAAGCCTTGCAAAAAAACGATACTTATGATAGATACACTATTTTAAGAATGTAAATGTTGTTACATCAAGTGTATTTAATATAGTAAATGTATTTCCATCAACAATTGACACAATCTTTGATTGATAAATCTTATGGTTATTATTAAGTGCTGAGTGCTGAGTTTTGAGTGCTGAGATAATTAGTTGAAACTCCTAACTCCTAACTCCTAACTCCTAATTTCTACGAGCGCATTTTTTGAAGGTATTGCAAAATCATAATCGTAATGATTACACTAAAAGCTAAACTAATCCAATAAGTTTCTATTACACCATTGTCCAAGACCCAACCACCTAAAATTGGCCCAATAAAATATCCACAAGCCCAGCAGAGTGAGTTAATTGATAAATACACTCCACGTTGTGAAGCAGGCGCCAAGTCACTCACGAGCGCTACTGCATATGGTGTATACGAAACAATTGCAATAGCAAACACACCCAAAGCAGCAATAGCCATCTCTTTTGATACTAAGGCGCCTGTTTGCCAAACTAAACCAAAGCCTAATGCCCAAAAGCACGCGCTAACCGTTAAAGCTTGCGTATGAGAAAAACGATTTAAAATTCGGGCAACTGGTAACTGAGCAAAAATTGCCACGACTAAATGCCAAGCAAATAAAGCACTAATATCACTTTCGCTGAATATACTCTTGGCACCTTGAATATTTACAGAATTCTTGAAATATAAAGGTAAAGTGCTATGAAGTTGAGATATATATGTTGTAAAAATAATATTCACCACCACAAAAATACAAAGCTGACGATTTTGCAGCGCTGTTACCCAAGCATTTAAATACTGCCCTTGTTCGGATTTTTTATCTTCGACTACTAATGTTTCGCTAATTGCAATCCAGATTACCACGAAAAATACAAGAAATGAGATCGCATCAGCGGTGAACAATAAACGGTAATTATTTGTTGTCGAAATTACAATTCCCGCCAAAACTATTCCCATTCCCATTCCCAAATTATCTGCTAATCGGGTAATGGCAAAAGATAGGCGCCTATTACTATTTACCGTCAAGTCAGCTACAACTGCCTCTGTTGAGGGCCAATATAACCCCGTCGCAAACCCATAAATTAAATTTCCAATTATTAAAGTGATAAAACTATAAGTCGTTGCTAGTACTGAGGAACCAATTGCTGCAATTCCAGTAGCTAGTAATAATGTACGTCGGCGCCCGCATTGAGGAGAGTCAGTAAGTGAACCACCCAGTATTCTGCCAAAAATGCCAGCAACTGAACCAGTACCCAAAGCAAAACCCACTTCGGTAGCACTTAAACCAACTTGATTAACAAAGAATATTGGGGCATAAAACAAAGTGAATCCGGTTCCCACCTCTGACAAGAAGCGACCAATGGCTAAAATCCATACTTGTGGATGAATAGCGAATAGCCACTTCGGAAAACTTGGCTTGCGTAGTAATTTCATACTATCAAATTGTTAATTAAAATTTACTTTTTTGTAATTCTTATCATTCACTTTCTATAATCCTCACTAATTCCACAAGTTTTCCACAGGAGAGGGTAAGTTTTCCACAGCTATTTCACGATTGAATCGACTGTGTATAGTAGCTTGTGGATTTTTTGTGATGGTCACTCTTTTACATATCATACTGAGTTATTGTAAAGATAAGTAAAGTTTTTGAGGCTCAAACACTTATTCTCACGTAAATATTTATTTTTCATGAATTATCTTGTAACATTTCGCAGCATTGACAAACCCACCTTCTGTTTCGCACAATAATTCGGCTTGCTTTTTTAAACAGGCAACGAAAGATTGACGGACGAGACATGGAGACAAGAGACGCATGAACGCAACAGTTAATATATTCACAGAAATTCCTGATACCCTCCACGAATCTCTCAAAACCTACTTGGAAACTCATCCTGATTGGGATCAAAACCGGGTGCTAACGGCGGCTTTGTCGTTGTTCTTGCTCCAGAATGGTGAAAGTGACCGTCGTACTGCGCGCGTTTACCTTGAAACGCTGTTCCACCACTCCTAGGTGGGCTATTAGATGTTACGACAGGTTAATATGTATTACCCAAAAACCTAAAGTTAACAAAAAATAAGTACTTTTTGTCCAAGGAATAAAATAAAGCAATCGCTTATCGATAGCGATTGCTTTATGTTAATATAGCCAAATAGCAATTATCTATTTATAAAGCTATATGTTTATTAAGTTTAAAGTGGTTGAATGATAAATTTAATTTATTGCTGACGCTAAATAGTTAAATTTATATTAAGCAGCAATTTAATTGGCTGCTTAATACTATAAAGGTTGAGAAAGCGCGAGGTTTGAATCAAACTGTGTAGATTTTAAATTTCTTTTGGTTTGGTTTCAAATAGCAGCTTTTTGTTCCTGCGGGTGAGTTGGACATTCAAACTTATATCCAACACCGCGAACAGTTTGAATTAAAGCTGGCTGACTGGCGTCAGCTTCGATTTTTTTGCGAATTTGACCGATATGAACGTCAACGACTCGTTGGTCGCCAACATATTCATAATCCCACACCTCCTGAATCAGTTCAGCTCGGCGCCAAACACGACCTGGGTGGCTAGCAAGGAAATGCAATAAGTCAAATTCCAAGGCAGTCAACAGCACTGGTTGGCTGTTTAATGTCACCTCGCGTCGCACCGGGTCTATCATCAGCTTTTCAAATACCAAGCGTTTTTGTTCGGCTGTGGTAACTACTCGCTGGCGTTTTAAAATGGCAGCGACTCGTACTTCTAACTCTCCCAAACCAAATGGCTTGGTTAAGTAGTCATCGGCACCTTTTGAGAAACCGCGAATTTTATCGGCTTCGTCAGCGCGGCTAGTTAGCATTAATACAAAAACACCATTGCGGCTTTGCATCTCTTGGCAGAGGTTAAACCCAATAACATCTGGTAAATTCACATCTAGAATTACCAAATCAGGGTTAAACTGCTCGAACAATGCTAGGGCTGACTTGCCGTCTTCGGCAGCTTCGACCTGGTAGCTTTGCTTGCTAAGAAAGCGTTGGATTAGGTTACGAACCGCTGGGTCGTCATCGACAACAAGAATCTTGGCAGGAGCCATGACCATCTCTTCTTACAAAAATTTATAGGATTAAATGTGCGTGCAACAAGCATGTGAGATTTGCTTCTGCAACGCTGTTCAAGTGGTGGGTAATAACAATCTACAAGGCGCCTTACACTTTTCCCTGATGTTTTACACCTCATCCAGTGTAATCAGGATTGCGGAGAATTATAACCCGGAGCTACAATTGCTAATTGACTGGGATACAAATTTCCGATAATTGTGAGGTTTTGGCACGCCTTAAGTAATTACGCCCGTAGATGCATTAAATCTTAACGGTATCTTCATAGTACTGCATGATACTTTCGTTATCCTAGTTACTATGTAATTAAATTCGCGCTCGATTTAAAATTAAGTTATAGCTACACACCATAAAGGATTATGACGCTTACTAATTAAAGCAAAGTTTACGGCACGGTGAGTAACCAAGTCGGAAAAAAAAGATGTAACATGTTGTATACGCTACAGTAATGGTATTCTTAACTTAAATTCTAGAGTAGAGCTTACTACCCAGTAGCGGCATGGGGGGATACACTGAGTTATTGCAATATGTTAAAGTAACCATAGTTAAAACTACCAGACTTTTATTAAAAAACTCGTGCTAATATCCAGTTAGAATATATATATATATATTATGAGCGGAACCTAGTTTAAACTTGTTCATAAGCGCAAAACTTGGTTTCGGCAGATAAAAACCGTAAGGCAAGCTTTAATTCGTTTGTTTTTTACATTAAGCACGCCTAGTACTGAGGCTAAAATAATTAACTCCCATGAGCGACCAAAATCCCTACGAAAAACTTGGGGTATCAGAAGATGCAACCTTCGAGGATATACAAAATGCGCGTAGTCGGCTTTTAGAACAGTGTAAAGGCGACAGTAAACGTGTTGAGTTAGTCGAAGCTGCCTATGATGCTGTTTTAATGGACCGCTTGCGGATGCGTCAAGAAGGAAAAATCAAGGTGCCTGAACGTATTCGATTTCCTGAGCGTATTATAAGCGCGCCGCCGCAAGAAAGTTTATCAAAACGCGACCAGTCTCCAACTTGGTTGAATAGAATGCTCGATAAGCCAACTCCGGGTGACGTAGTTTTACCATTGGTATGGTATTTGGGTTTGAGTGCAATTTCTATCTTCTATAAAACAACAGGCGACCAAGTTCTACAACTGTCACTGATATTGGGTGTTGGTATTAGCGTTTACTTTTTGAACCGCAAAGAAAATCGACTCGGCAGAGCTGTGCTATGGACTTTTGCAGGGTTGATGATTGGTTTAATTGGTGGAGGACTAATAGCTGCTGGCTTAATATCACAAATTGCTATGGTCGGCATAAGCGTAGATCAATTTTCCACAGTATTCACTTTTGTCCTACTGTGGCTTATTAGTAGCTTTCTCCGTTAGAGTGCTGAGTGATGAGTGATGAGTACTGAGTGCTGAGTGCTGAGTGCTGAGTTTTTATTCCTAACTCCTAACTCCTAACTCCTAACTCCTAACTCCTAACTCCTAACTCCTAATTTCACTCAGCACTCAGCACTTTCTACTCAGCACTATTCAAAGCGATTTCGACGGCAGCGCTCAAGTTTTTAACAATTAAATCTGGCTGAAAACTCTCTAATTGCTTGCGACTGCGAATACCGCATTCTACAGCTATAACTTTGATGCTATGTTTTTTTGCAGCAGCAATATCCGCTTCTGTGTCTCCTATCATCCACGTATTTGTAGCTTTCGGTAACTCTGTTAGCGCGCGCTCCATTAGTAAAGGCTTATCATCAACATCGCGGGTTTTAACGTAGTCATTATTGAGACAGTAACACCGATTTTCTGGGAAAAACCTCCCCAAGTCATGCTGTTTAAACGCGAAATCTAGTTCACTTACACGTCGCATTGTCATTACTGCTAGGTCTATATTAAGCTGTTTAATTTTTGTTAGTGCCTCAACCGCATCTGGCGCCAACGTATCATGTTCAAAATAAGGCTGGGTATGCACTGTGTTTTTACGTAGAGAAGCGAACGCAGTTGCTTGGTCTTCACTTAATCCTGAAATAATACCAATTTGTTTTTCAGGAACCCGGTCACGCTTTAAAAGCCAAAATTCCTGTTTCGGTAGCAACCGCACCTCTTGTTCGGGATGCCGAGTTTTTTCTAAACAAAGCTCATATACCCGATAATACCGTTCGGATACGTCAACTATTGGACCATCAAAATCTGTAAATATTCTTAACATATTTTTATTATTAGTTTAATAATCTTAATATTTCGTTATCACACTACCCCAGTTAAGAACGACTTGTGACAGTATAAAGTTTTGAATAACTTATATAAAATATTGAAAAATCTAATATAAAGTTTTTAGGTTCCCGATTTAGTGAACAAATCGGGAATTTGACATTTAATTTGACATTTGAATGGTTACTCCAGAGCGCGTTTTAACTGTTCGCGCTCGATAGCTTCAAATAGCGCCCGAAAATTGCCTTCCCCAAATCCTTTAGCGAGGTTACGACGTTCGATGAATTCAAAGAAAAATGTCGGTTGCCCGAAAATGGGTTGAGTAAAGATTTGTAACAATAAGGCGCCTGGATTATCTTCTCTAAAGTCAACTAAAATTTCTTGTTGAGTCAGGGAGTCAATTTCGGATGGAGAAAGTGGAAAACCGGGTCTAGTTACAAGCTTGGAATAATAAGTTGGGGGAACTACTAAAAAGGGCAAGCTACGAGAACGAAACAGAGAAATCGTTTCCAGTAGGTTAGACGACGATAAAGCAATATGTTGAATTCCTGCACCTCGGTTGAAGTCCAGAAACTCTTGAATTTGCGAGTTACCTGTTGCAGGTTGGTTAATTGGTAGCTGTACACCACCACAACGCGATATCATTACCCGACTGTGTAACCCTGAATTTTCAGTTTGGATGTTAAAACTTTGCTGTGGTTGAAAATCAAGTATTTTTTCGTACCAAGTTACAGCGTTATCTAATTCCCCTGTTGGTACATTTAATACAATATGGTCGATGTTGACCAAGGTTCGTGGTTCGTGGTTCGTGGTTCGTAGGTGTGTTTCGATTAAGGTATGAGATAAGGAACCCCAAGCTTTGATTTTGCTAAATAGAGTATAAGTACCATTCCAACCATATTTACTAATCGGTTGCAAAATTTTGGCGCCGTAATTATGAGCGCGCGCCATGATATCTTGAATATCTTCTACAGTAAATGCCACATCAACTACACCAGGTGGGTGGTGACGTAGAAACTCAGCGACTGGACTGTTAGGTAATAACGGTGAAGATAGTACGAAGCAGATAGAACCGCTTTTGACTACTTGAGTGCAAGTATGATTATCATTCTCGTGAGCAAGAGGATAAGGAGGAAGCATGTAGTCGTCTACCGCTTCAAAACCTAAAGTACTTACAAACCAGTCACGCCAAGCTTTGGCATCTTCCACGTAAAAGTGAACGTGTTCAATTTTCATAATTGCTGAAAATCCAGCCTCACAGCTTATCTGTTTGTAAATATTGCACTTTTTCTTGAATTTTCTGCTCTTTCTTAAGTAATAGTTAGCAATTAATGTTTAATAATTTAAAATTAAGAAGCCTTACAAATAATAAATTTTAATTTAATTTACAAAAATTGAGATACCCGATTTTTGCAAAAACTGAGTATCTTATTGATTTATTGCTCATCTAACATCCCGCTATTTGCAACTAATTTAGGGTATACTAATAGAAAAAATCCCATCCATGTCAATATTGGTATAGCAACGAGGATGGTTAACCAAATAATTTTAAATATAATCCAACTGGCACCGATTATTGTTGTACCAGTTAGTAAAATAGACCAAGGTTGACACCACCAAGGTTTATAATCCCACACATTAACAGGTTCTTGTTCTGACATTTTTAACTACTTAATCAGTATATTATTATGTTTTATTATCTAATCATAACACTTAACATAACTTTTATCTAGATACTGCGTGAGCTATAAAGTTAAATTGACAAAGGGTACAAAATTGTTACTTACCATTAAGTATAAATATATGCTTATCATATAAAAATACTATTTTTCTATTTAACTCATATTATAAATGATACAATAAATAGTGCTAATATATTACACGTAAATTTATGGGGACAGTTCGTGCCAGAATCAACCTTACAAATGCAATTGATGATGAATTGGTAAATCGAGGTTTGCTTGCTCCTAGACTGTTACGGGTAATTGAGGCAGAAGGACTAGTTGACACAGGCGCCGTTTCTCTAGTAATTCCTGTAGAAATGGCTTCTGAGTTGGGCTTAAGAATTATTGGTCAGCGTAAGGCCCAATATGCAAATGGTAGTGAAGAAGTTATTGGTTTTACTGGGCCTGTGATTATTGAATGTTTGGGACGTAAGACTGTTGATGAAGCTTTGGTTGTAGGTAATGATGTATTGATTGGTCAAGTTATTTTAGAGAAATTAGATTTGCTTGTGGATTGTAGAAAACAGCAATTGATTGCTAATCCACAATCTCCTGATTATCCTTTGGCGATGATTAAGTGATGTGGTTAAGAACGGGCAAGGATGCCCGTTCCACAAGATGTTATATCCCACAAGATATTACATATTACAAGATATTGATTTAGTTATTTAGTTATTTTTCTATTACTTCACGTACTAGCTGTGCTAATTTTTCTGCGCTATCTGGTAAGACTACAACTTTGGAGTTTTCTCCCATTTGTCGCAGTTCGTCTGGAGATTTTAATAAGCGTAATACTTCGTGAAGCAAAGTTTCTGCTGTTAAATCTGATTGTTTAAATAATAATGCTGCGTTCACGGCTGTAAACACGTTGGCATTATAGGTTTGGTGGTCTTCTGCTGCAAAAGGATAAGGTATTAATATTGACGGGGTGCCACATACTGCTAATTCGGTTAAACTTCCTGCGCCTGAGCGGCTTATCGCTAAGTTAGCTCTACGTAATAATGCTGCCATATTGTCGAAAAATGGCAAACATATATACTGCGGATGTTGTAAGCTGTTAGCGTCGGGGTCACTTTCTCCTGTAAGGTGAACAATATAGGCGCCTGCTTCAAACCAAGCTGGAGCGCATTGTCGAACTAATTTATTTACAGCTACGGCGCCTTGACTACCACCGAATACCACTATTAAAGGCGCCTCGGCAGGAATTGGCAAATCTAAAGTCGCGGCAATCGCTTCATCTAAAAATTGTGACCGAACAGGGGTACTGGTGTAAATAGTTTTAGCTTTGGGTAAATACTTTGCAGCCACGTCAAAACCCACAGCGACAGCATTGCACCAAGGACCAAAAAAGCGGGTAACTTTACCGGGTAGGGCATTTGCTTCGTGGAGAATAACGGGTAAACCAAGCGAACGCGCGGCAATAACCGATGGTCCAGCGATATAACCCCCTGTGGTAAAAACTCCTTGGAAGTTACCATGATGAAGGAGTTTGCGAACTTCTAAGATGGAACCAATAAGTTTCCCAAGCGTAAAGAGTGAAGAAATTCCAAAACCTTTTTGAAATCCTTCGACAGATATGGTATTCAGCTTATACTGTTTGGGAACTAGCTGAGTTTCCAGACGATTGGGAACACCCAGCCATTCAATTTGATACTCTGGCAATTTCTCGCAGAGTGCAATTGCGGGGAACAAATGCCCCCCGGTGCCACTCGCAGCAATCAATAATCGTGTTGGTGTATCTACCATCTAAACTTTTACCCGTATGACTCCCTAGTTTAATTAAGATAAAACAAATTCGCAGTTTTCTTGAGTAAATATCTTACGTATTAGCAATGCCTAACTTTATTAAGTTATTACCTTTACGCTCGTATCGTACCAAAGTCAACCACAAGTTAACTTTTTTTCTGCTTGTAATGAGTTTATTCACTAGTTGGCAGTCTGTCCAAGCTAGTACGGCACAAAATGCTCCTGCCGAACTTACAAATTTGTTAACACAAATCGATACTGCTGCAAGTCAGGGTAACACCAAAGCAGTAATGCAATATTACAGCCCTAACTTCACCCATAGCGATGGCTTAAACCGCCAAAGCATGGAAAAGGCTTTAGTGTCTCTGTGGCAACGTTATCCAAGATTACGTTACACAACGCAGTTACAATCGTGGAGAAGACAAGGTAACACAGTTATTGCCGAAACAGTTACGCAAATCTCTGGTTTACCAAATGCGAACAGTCAGAATATGGCACTTAACGCCACAATTCGTTCTGAGCAACGCATTAATGGGCAGCAAATAATACAACAGAATATAATATCCGAACGCACCCAGCTTACATCAGGAGCAAAACCCCCACAAATTGATTTTAGATTACCTCAACAAGTCAAAGTCGGGCAGCAATTCAGCTTTGATGCTATTGTCTCTGAACCTCTTGGTGAAGATTACCTTCTTGGCGCCGCATTAGAAGAACCAGTAAAACCTGAGACGCTTCTTAAACCCACTCCTGTAAATCTTGAATTACTTAGTTCTGGTGGGTTATTTAAAATTGGTCAGGCGCCTCCAACTCCTGGTAGTCGATGGATATCAGCAGTAATTATGCGTGGTGAAGGTACAACAATGGTGACGCAACGCCTACGAATTGTGAAATGATGTCCAGATACCCGACTTATTTCAGAAGCGGTTTTTTGAAAAAACTGGGATTTTTTATATCCACTTCTCTTGCCGCCAACCAAGCGATGAATTTCAAAGTTAGGTGATGTTTTAAGGAGCGCCATAATTTAAGGAACTCCAAAAAATAAATCCTTTAGCTTGTGGGATGGGCTTCGGTGCCCCATCCTACAATATAAATTGGGTATCTTTTTTATTTTGTAGTTTTTTATACAGTAGATTGCAAGCAGAATAGCTACAAGGTGAAAATATCAAACTGTTATGGGAATAGCATCTCTTTCCGCCCAAATGTACTATCCCAATTTACGCCTTGCCAATATCCTCAGAACATCCTTGGCTTCAGCATAGCCACCTGGTAAAAGCAGCCAAACACAGGCATAAAAGAGAGCATAAATAAAACCATGCAAACATAAACTGGCGATTAAAAGGGGAATAGGCGGCATGATCAATTGAGCGAGATAAAGCAGGGTTGCCGCTAAAATAGATGAGATCGCGGGTCGCCAAACAGAACTGAAAAAATCGGCAAGAGTCAAGGGAGATTTGCTCACACAATGAACCACAGCAGGGTAGCTCAGGAGGCACATCCCAATCGCGTATCCCAGTGCGACACCGAAAGCTCCCCACCTTACTCCAATGATGGTCGCGCTGATCATCACGGGCGTGTGAATCAGACTCCAGCGAAATTGGTGTTTCGTTTCCCCTGACGAAACATAAATCCATTTCGTAACGCGGTAAGCCCCGCCAACAAATACTGCGACTGTCAAAATGCGAAATATCGGAACGACCGTCAACCACTGCTTACCTAGAACTAGTAAGGTAAACTCTTGGGCAGTTACAAACAGATAGGCCAGTGCTGGCATATAAACTGCAAAAATCAGCAAAAAGGCGCGACGGCAGTAACTGCGGTAGCGGTCTGCATCGGACAAACTTCGACTAAAACTGGAAACCGCTACGTCAAACAACGGATAGTAAATCTGCCAAAATGGAAAATAAGCCCACTGATAGGACATAGAATATAGTCCTAATGTACTAGCTCCTCCAAAATAGCCCAAAAGAATGCGATCCATCTTCATGCCTAATCGACTGACGAAACGAAAGCCACTGAGGTGTAATCCGTAAGAGATGGTCGATTGCAAGTTTGTTTTGATTTCAGAGGATTTGATCGGGGTGCCAGGTCGCCAATCACAAAAAATCCAGTAAGCAATTCCTCGTATAACTTGCCCCACTGTTAATTGCAGAATTAACGCCCAATACTCCCAGCCTAACCAGGCAATTGCTATCGCTACTGCTGTACTCACAAACAAGGCAACCAATTCGATAGTAGTCAGCAATTCAAATTGCATATGTCGTTTCAATAACGACATATGCTGAAACGATAAACACAAACTAGTGACTCCGATCGCTAGACAGAGTACAATATGGGTCAATTCGGGTTGACGATAAAACCAAGCTAATAGAGGAGCAGCCAACATCATCCCACCAATCAGCAGAGCATTGATTTTCAAGGAAAGCCAAAATATTGCACTGGCCTGCTCATGATTCAGATCTTGACGCTGCACGGTAGCCGTTTCTAGTCCTAAATTGCTGAGACTATCCACCATGCTTAACAAAGGCTGAACCATTGCCAGTAATCCAAAATCAGCAGGTTTTAGCAGGCGTGCTAGCACAATTGTTCCACCCAAACCAATAATCAATTTAAAGGGTTGAGCCACAACAGCAATTAATCCGGATCGCACCGAACGCTGGTTCAAATTGTCTTGCAGCGTTGTTGTTTCAAAATAGCGATCAGACTTTTTCATGGCATTTTTTTTCAGGCATACTAACACAAATTGGACACTGGTAATTTTTGGGATGAACAATGCCCAAAACTAAACCCCCTGTAAATAGTTTGCTGATTTTTCTGTCGTTTGGAGTAGATGCTGACCTAAGCGGCGGGCCAGCGCTAGGATTGTGAACGTAGGAGAATAGGATGGTCCAGTAGGGAATACGGCTGAACCCGCCACGTAAAGATTTTCTGTACCAAACACGCGACAATTGGTATCGGTGACTCCCTCGGAAGGACGATTTGCCATACGGGTAGTTCCCATCTGATGGGCAGCATCGGTCATCGTCTCCAAACTCGGTGGATCGTCCCCAAAGTCGAAGGTGCCAATCCCGATTTTTGCAAACCTTTGGGTCAAGAGTTCTAGAGTTTTTGCCATTGAACGGCGATCGTGATCCGTAAAGCACCAGTCTAGTTCGATTTTGCGTTGTCCAAGGACATCATATTCTGTTCCAAGTTTGATCCGGCTACTTAATTGAGGAGCCTGTTCGGTGACAAATTTAACTCGATAGCTAGCGATCCTACCATTCCCGTCGCGACAGGCAGGACGACCCTGGATTTTTCGCCACAGACGCTCTGCAAATCGTTCGTAAATAGGTTGCAAGTACAGGACATGTTCCAACAATTCGTGTTCTTGCTGGGTTTGATCGTCCAGGGCAAAGCATACACAGAATCGAGGTTTGGGACCATATTGCAGCTCGTGAGCAAACTGTCGCGCTAGATGACCAGGATAGAGTTTTCCAGTGTGATGTTTGGGATGGTCTGTGTAGAAGCGCCCTACAAGGTCATGCTCATTGCCAATACCAGCAGGAATTTGACGATTGGAAGACAGGAGCAACCGTGGCGTTTCAAAGCCCCCCATTGCTAGAATTACAGTTTCGCCTTCCACCACCAGTTCTCGACCTTCCATCGAGCGACACATCACCGCAGTTACCCGTCGGCAAGACTCATCAAGTATCAATTCAGTTGCTGTCGCGCCCAACAGCACCTGCAAATTTTTAGATCGGCGCATCTCGTCACCAAAGCGAATAGCTGTACGTGTCGGAGTCTCCTCCCAGTAGAAACTGGTCAGTTTCAAACCACCCGCAGCAATCTTGGAACGCAGTGCCACAATTTCAGATCGCATGGCCTCCGCTTCTAAATCCCCAAAGCCATAATCTTTTGCCGCAGAACGGTAATGTTCCAAGAGATCGGCGAAGGGAATAGGCCAACCACTATAGGCGACCCAAGGTCTAACTTCAAAATCCGAAGGTTGCAGGTATTTCCATTTCCCAGTCCAGACATTACTCGTACCACCGAACTGACGTACCCGACTGACTCCTCGCAACTCAGGGGGCAAGTATCGATGGTAGTAAGAGTCTGGATTTAACTCGCGATGGCGTTTACCTACGAAGATGACATCGTTTAACGCTTGGATTGATGGATCAAATTTATCTCGTCCACTTTCCAACAGAATTACGCCTCGACCATGACGCGCTAAGAAGGTTGCCACCTCAGCCCCTGCGATTCCAGAACCGATGACAATCACTTGTCCTCGCAGTTTCGTCAGTTCACCCATGTCAAGAATGTCAGTAATCATATGACTTTACCTATAGAAAAACCTGTGCCCGGAAAACCTGTGTCAAGTTAACGAGCGTTTGAAATTGACGGTGGAACCGTTGGGGAACAGGAGTAAAACAAAATCTTTAGACGTTGGTAGACGCTACTAAGAAACTCAGATGTGCCATCTAAATCTTATTTTTAGAAGTATAAAGCATGACTTACCTGCGGTTGTTTGTGTCAGTATTTATCGCATTATAACCCAGTTTACGCAGGGGAGAAAGTAGCTCGGCTTTTACCAGCCGCCAATCCAAAAACGAAATACTTGTCCAGTAATAGTTTCAGCAAAAAAACAATTATGAACTCATTAATTGTTCGTATGATCCACACCCAAAAAATTGTCTGTCAGATTATCCTTGCTCCCGAATAAAATATCTTTTAGATACAGACTATCTAAGTATTATCCGGCGAAAAACAGGTTTTGATTTGTACTATGGTGACGCAACGCCCACGAATTGTGAAATAGTTAATAAGGGTAAAGCCTTTTCTTTCCCTTCTTTAAACTAATCAATTATGAATCAAATTGTTTTCATTACAGGTGCAAGTAGTGGTATCGGCGCCGCTTGTACTAAGGTTTTTGCTCAAAATGGCGCCAAATTAATTCTCGCAGCACGTCGATATGAGAAATTACAACAGGTAGTAGAGTTGCTAAGTATAGACTCGTCTAATGTGCATTTAATAGAACTAGATGTACGTAACCGTGAAGCTGTAGAATCTGCTATTTCGTCGCTTCCTGCGGAATGGTCAGATATAGATATATTAATTAATAACGCTGGTCTAAGTCGCGGTTTAGATAAACTCCACGAAGGCGCCTTTCAAGACTGGGAAGAAATGATTGATACTAATATCAAAGGCTTACTTTACATGACACGCTATATAGTACCAGGAATGGTACAGCGCGCACGGGGTCATGTGATTAACATCGGTTCGATTGCCGGACACCAAACATATCCCAGTGGTAATGTATACTGCGGTACAAAAGCTGCCGTTAAATCTATTTCAGAAGGATTAAAACAAGATTTACTAGGTACTCCTATTCGTGTAACTTCGGTTGACCCAGGTATGGTAGAAACAGAATTTAGCGAAGTACGGTTTCACGGTGATAGCGAACGCGCAGCAAAAGTATACCAAGGAGTCACACCATTAACACCCGATGATGTAGCCGATGTCATTTACTATTGCGCGACCCGACCAGCCCACGTCAACATCAACGAAGTTATGTTAATGCCCGTAGACCAAGCAAGCGCGACTTTAGTAAATCGTAAATAATATCATTACAATATTAATATTTGATTACGTTTAATTACGATTTGTAAAAAAGTACATCATGCAAGATACAGCCAACGCCCCAATTAACAAAATTACAGCGCTAACAGCGATTAATGTCGCAAAAATTCTGACTATAGTATTACTAGTCGCTTTTAGCTTTATCTATAGCATTCACGATACGCGACAGGTAATATATTTGTGTTTGCATATCAGCTATTGCTCATGGTGGTTATTAGAACAATGGCTCTTTCCACAACGGCGCCAAATGTTTAGTGAAGAAGTAGGAATTATAGGGTTCATTTTTTCACTACTTTTCGTTGGGGTTTTGTATGCTTTGCCTGGGTACTTAGCATTTACTAACTCTGCCCCACTATCAATAACAGCAACTTTCATAGCATTACCACTATTTATTTTTGGCACACTCATCAACACTGCTGCCGACGTTCAAAAATTAACAGCAAAACAATATAATGCTGGACTAGTTCGGGATAATATCTGGCGCCTGTCACGCAATATAAACTACTTCGGTGATTTATTACGTTATCTAAGCTTCAGTGTCGTCGCTGGTTCAGTTTGGGCATATATAGTACCCAGTACAATAACCGCACTATACCTTCAGCGCATCAGTCAAAAAGAACAATCAATGTCATCCAAATACCCGGAATACACCGAATATCAAAAATCAAGTGCGCGGCTCATTCCCTTCATTTGGTAAAAAGTCTTGTGGAGCAGCGGAACAGGCTGCGTATAACTTATAATTAAGTTAGTTAAAAAAAGGAAAACAAAAGCAAATGTCACCAGATACTTCTGTAGAAGAACGTCTAGCAGCTTTGGAAAAAGCAGTAACAGACTTACGAAAAGAATTGTCTAATGAGCGTTCTAATAATCCTTCTCCCAATTGGTTGGAACAAATAACAGGTTCGTTAAAGGATAATCCAGCGTTTGAACAGGCTTTAGCCTATGGGCGAGAAATACGTCAGGCAGATTATCCAGGCGAAGAATAAGATGAAATATATTTTAGATACAGACCATTTAAGTATCGTTCAACGGCAGACAGGTCTTGATTATGCTAATCTCTCAAATAAGAGGACAATTTAGAACTAATAATTTTTAAAATATAATACACCTTACATTTTAATCTTGCAAATTGCCATTATATGTGATTTATATTTGTTTGTGCTGTAGTGAACGAGTTGTAATTCTGCTTGTTCTAATTCTTGAATAAGTTCGGGAAGTTGGTGTTTATGATGGCGCCAAATTGTAATTTCTTCATCTTTAAAAATCACTACCTCTTTATTTATTCCGGTACTACTAAAATCAATAGTGTAATCAGAAGTAAATTTTAAGTTGGCTACTACACTATCTGTCTTCTCATCATATTTTCTAATTAGCTCGCAGTCTTGATGCTGAATACCAATATTCTTATTGATACATTGATATATTTGTTCTGCATGATAGTAACATCCACCCCTTGCTATTCCATCCCATTGAGAGTTACTACCAATTTCATTAGTTAGCACTAATAAATCATTCTCACCCATACTTTGTCTAAAGTTTTTAAATGCTTTGACTCGATGTTGGAGATTACCAATAGTCACACCTAAGTGTAAAAATATATTTATATTATGTTGATATAATAAGTATTCAGGAATAGGGCTATTCTCAATATCAATATAGCTATTTGTATATTTGATGAATGGAAACCATTTTGTAAAGTTGCTTTTTGAGACTTCGAGTAATTCTTCACTTATATCTAATGCTGTATATCTATCTATCCTGCCTAGTTTATCAAGTTTACGAATATACTCTTTGACAGGATATGAATTTCCGGCGCCTACATCTATTATATTGACTTTATGGTTGTTTTGTGTATTATCGTTAAGATATTCAAAGTTGTCTCTTAAAAGTTGAATCTCTACATTCGAGCGATACCAGTTAGGAATAATCAGCTTTCTGTAGAAATTATCCCAAATATTGGCGCCTGCTCCTTTGTATGAATATTTTAAAGGTATTTCGCGTCGAGTTTTCAGAGCTTCGATTAGATTTAAAATTTCCTGTTTGGAAAAAACTGTATACAACTCAGAACTTGGCTGTGCGATACGATTGTTAATCGTGCTAAAATCCTGGTTATGTAAATTACTACTAATTTTTTCAGTCACTGTTCTAGATATTAAACGGTATAAACAACTATACAGTAGCTTCCGAGAGTTCTGTTCTTGGATGCAAAGTTTTACTGAAGGACAATAACATTAGGTTTGTTTCTTAAGCCCCAAAGCTCGAACAGTTCCGAAGGGCTAACTACTTTACTACCGTTAAACTGTTCTGATAGATCAGGCTCGACAATCTTGCACAGTCCTTCCATCTTGGGTATGCCTGTACAGCCGTAAAATCCACATTTATAAAAAGTAGTATTGTTAAGAAGCAAATTAGTTAGATCAGCGAAGCGAAAATCGCAGTACTCAAAAATTGTATTATAAGCAGTTGCTCCCACAAAGGACGTATGTCGGAAATTGCAGCTAGTAAAGTGGGCATCATTGACTTTTGTCTCTTGAAAACGAGTTTCTAGAAAAGAGACTTCTTGCACTTGGGCATTCGTCCAATCTGACCTATGCAAGTCGGCTTTGCTCCAATCTCCGCCCTGTATGTCAGTTCCGACAAAATGCACAACATAAAGAAAAGCTCCTGAAAATCGACAATTGTTAATAATGGCTTGATCAAGTGTTGACAATTCCAGTTTTGCGCCTTCCCAAGTACACTCTAATAGCTCGATACCTGTCAAGTCACCACCTCTAAAGTTCGTACTGCTTAGATTGCACTTAACGAATTTTGCTGACATCAGACCAACACCTGGAATGGTAGCTTTGGATAAATTGCGCTCAGAAACTATTAAACGTCCTGTTCCCGTAAATCCTGCTTTAACCCATTGTTTATGAGCTTCTAACTTTGATGCTGAAAGGTAGACAAGCCATCGTGACTGATTAGACATATAAGCGTTATAAAATTAATCGTAGTAAATCATCAACCATTCCATAGGGATGGTCTAACATCGAAGCGTTACAAAAAATAGATAATGTTAATTTACGACCGTGAAAATTTGGTAAATGCATTGCCCAAATATTATAACCGGGACCGCTACCACCATGACCATACATAATATTGTATTTTGACTCAGAGTCAATCATTATTCCTAAGCCGTAACAAGGATTTTTGTACCAAGGATGACGAGTTGGTGTTGATACAGGGGTGAGCATTTCCTTTAAGGATTGAGAATTAAGTAATTTTTCATTAAAAAGACTTTCAAAGAATTTCACTACATCTTCTGCTGTTGAAACAATTAACCCAGTTGCACACCAGTCAGGATGATAGCGAGGAATTACGTTTTCTATTCGGTTTTCTACATTTAATTCTCTACTAAAACCCGGCGCCAATTCTCCTTTTGTATCAACTTCATGTGCTACATATGTATTCTTCAAATCCAACACATCAAAAATCTGATTTTTTAATGCTTCGGCAAAAGTTTTACCTGTCATCGTTTCAATGACTTCATACAGTAGCATATACCCAGTATTCGAGTAACGGAATTTTTCTCCGGGTTCAAAATCAAGTTGTCCTTGACACGTTAACTCCATCACTCGCTGATGTGTCCAAGGTCTTGAAGGATTTTCTCTTACGGCAGATAAATAATTATCTAAGCTAGTATAATTAGGCACTCCACTTCTATGATTGAGCAGGCGCCGTAAGGTAACTGTTTCTGGAAAAGGTAATTCTCTAAGGTATTTTGTAACAGGTTCATCTAAATCTACTAATCCATCTTGCGTTAATAGTAACAAGCAAGCAGCGACGAAAGTCTTGGTAATACTATATATATAGAAGGAACTGGCGCCCATCTTAATGCGCGCTTCTAAATCAGAATATCCAGCGCTTCCTGACCATAAACCATATTTTTCATCGCTAATTGCCACATTAACACCAATACATGCTTCAAAGCGAAGTGACTGGTTTAACTGGTTTTGTAATGCTTCTGGAGAAAACATAGCAAATAGTGATTTTAATCACATACACCTTTATTTTAAGGTAGTATAAGTATACTTCCTCGTTCTCATCACTATAAAAAATACCCTCCCAGTTACGTAGTTGAAGAACACGTTAAAGTTATTCCTAAAAGATATTTAAAGAATATAGATAATCTTTGGAAGAAATATAGTAACAGTCGCTTTGGATTTAGTGTTCAAAAACAGCTTTGGCAAAGTGTTTATAAGTCAAAGCAGAAGTCTAGTTACTACTACCTTAGCCCATATGAAACTGCCCCTGAATTTGGTGATTTAGTTGAGTGGCGGAAAAAGCAAGATTGGCTGTACTATGTTGACTTGTATGACTCCCTAAAAACAGCCGCTCCTGGTCATCTCCCCTTAGCTTACATGCTACGTTCCGGCAAGTTAGAAAAATGTCGAGTTGAATTGAATGTTTTTAAAGTTATTTGTGAGCGTCTATAAAACCTTCTGTGCGGAGGGTTAGGGGGATTAAACCAGCAATTGTGTATTAAATGTAACTTTTCAAGCAACCTCGTGCGGCGCCTCTGTTTACCTCTTAATAACTCTTCCTTTGTGTCCTTTGTGCCCTTTGTGGTTTATCTTTCCTCTCTCTGTGTTCTCTGTGACTCTGTGGTAAAAAAACACATTTTCTGAACAGGCAGGGATGCCTGTTCCACAAGCCTGTGCTACAATAAGCCAACTATCCGTTACATCCGTTTTATCCGTTGCCAAATAGCTTCCTGATAACGTCTTGATAGCGCTCCATTACAACATTTCGGCGAATTTTCAGCGTTTGGGTTAATAAACCGTTTTCAATTGTAAATGGCTCTGGAATTAAATCAAACACTAAAATTTCATCGTCGCGACGATAACCGGGACGGTTGCGAGTTTCGCGGTTAAGTTCTTCCCGGAATAGGTCTCTTACAGATGAACTATTTAAATCAATGTTTTCTACAGGTTGATTTAACTTAGCTTCTAATGCTTCCATATTCGGTACAATTAAGGCGCCTAAGAATTTCTCATCTTGACCAACAAGCATTATTTGGTCGATATAGTCACTTCGTAAACAAGCGTCTTCGATTGGTTGAGGCTCGATATTTTCACCATTAGTTAGTACTATCGTATCTTTAGCTCGACCAGTTAGGACTATTTGGTTATCTGGAGTTAACCAACCAATGTCACCAGTGTCAAACCATCCTTCATTATCTATAGCTTTGCGTGTAGCTTCGGGGTTTAAATAATATCCTTTCATGACTTGCGGGCCTCTTGCCATGACTAAACCTTTTTGTTTTGCAGGTAAAGTTTGACGAGTTTCTAAGTCTACTATTTTGAACTCTGTACCAGCAATAGGTTTACCAGATGAACCACGTAAGTTTTTGTAATGACGACGCGCGGAGAGTACAGGAGATGTTTCTGTTAGTCCATAACCGACTAAAATATTGATGCCAACAATTTCAAAAAAATCTTCCAAGTGCTGTGCTAATGAACCACCACCGCAAATTAGCTGTTTAACATTGCCACCTGTAGCTTGCTGAATTTTCTTGTAGACTATCATTTCGCCCAAGAAGTGCAACGGCGCCAGTAAAATAGTAGTTGTCCAAGCGCTCATAATTTCTGCGCGCGTTGGATTTAAGTTTTGTAAGTCTAAACCTTTCCAAGTGCGTACTGCTTTAATAAATCTACCGCTTACTGCCAAGAAGTTATTAATCAATTTTTGCATTCTGGGTGATTTATCGCGGAAGGATTTTTGAATTCCTTCGTAGATAGATTCCCATAAACGCGGCACACCTACAACGTACTGCGGTTTATACTCTTGTAAGTCCTGCTTTAAATAACGACGGTTAGTATAAACTTGAGTACAACCTTGGGAAAGTGTATAATATTCTCCTGCACGTCCAAAACTATGCCAAGTCGGTAATATGCTTAATGTTTTATCACCTACAGCAGGTTGAATGATTGATGTGAGAGTATTTAGTTGATGTATAATATTGCCGTGCGTTAACATTACACCCTTGGGTTTGCCAGTTGTTCCGGAAGTGTAAATTAAAGTTGCTAATTGGTCTCTATCTAACTTTACTTCTTTCAGAGAATTACTCGATGCCAACTGCATGAGTTGGTTGTAGTTAATTATTTTGATATTTGAATTGATTGGTGCTTCTTCATCAGAGAGTATAACTATCCACTGCAAATTAGCATTATAAATTTCTGGCTCAAGCTTTTTGAGAGTTTTGATATTTTCGACTACCAAACCACGGCTACCGCTATGCTCCAGTATATATAGCAATTCTTCCTTATCTGCTGCACTTGACCTAACTGCATTTGCGGCGCCTGCCATCATAATACCTTGGTCGGCAATCATCCAGCGCGCGCTGTTATCGGCAAATAATGCAACACGTGGTAATACAGAATCTTGTGTATCCTGAGTAATTCCTAATACTTGTATTCCAATCGCAAATTGCTGAATTTGATAGTACAGTTGCTCATAAGTGAAAGTAACTTCCGGTTTGACATGAGGGTCAATTAATGCGGTAACATCTTTAAACTGTTTTGCAGCTATTTGCCACATACCAGGTAAGGATTGTAACGAAGCATAGCTAACCAAACCTGTCATTTGATACTGCTCAGTTTGAGAAAAAGAATAATTATCTATAGTGTGTTGAATTGCCATATATGAAATAAGAGCTAGTTTGTTTAATTATATATAGACCTTACTGATTACTATTTATGCAAAATAAAATTTAAAAGTATCTCAGGTATAGACAGTTTTGCAACCTGCCTATGATACATATGGTAGTAACTGTAGCATGGTTTACGCACTCGATAGTCATGGTACGGAATATACGTATATGTTTTGCCGCGAAAAAAATCTTTTGCCCTACTTTTAGAGCAACAATCATGTATTTATTGAGAATTCATCAATTTAATTGAGAATAAAAACTTGAGCTAACTTTAGAGCATTGCTTCCTAACAGAGATATACTTTATAAACAAATGTTTTAAACTAAATCTATTGCCTACTTTTTCCATCAACGACCTTCTGATAAGCGAAGCACAGGCCTCTAATAGTTCATGGCTTAAAAATTGTTTGCTAAAATATGCTTGTAATTCTGAAAACGACAGCGATTTTTGTTTGCTAACAAATTGATATAAAATTTGTTTTTCCAAAAATGATAAGCTCTGAATTTGTTGTTCTAAAATTACATCGATTTCGGACAAAATTAAATTACATTGATTTAAATAAACAACAGCTTGGGAGATATCACCTTCAAAATACTCTTGAATTTTTACTGCTACAATTTTTAAAAACAATGGGTTACCAAGATAGTATTCTACCAAATACTGCCATTGGGCTTCAGTCCCAGAGAATTTGCCTTTTGCTTGAAACAGTTTTTGTGCATATTGATATGGCAAACCTGATAATTGCAGGCACTTAATAGGTAATTCTTCACCTTGTTTTGCTGCTAGACCAATTGGTCTTTCCCGACTAGTTAGTACTACGCAACTTTTATGAAGTGTTTCTCCTACACATCGCAGTAATTGACCATATCCAGAATATCCGTCTCGATAGCGGCCTTCTGTATTGCCACTTTGTAAGATTGCTTCTATATTATCTAATATTAACAAACATCTTTTGGAACGCAAATATTGTAACAGTAGCAAAATTTTACCATCCAGTCTTTGTGGTAAATCGATTTCTTGCTCTTGGGAAAGGAATTTAATTAAGTCACTAACTAATTCTTCTACGTTTGGAGAGTTACGAAGATTACGAAAAATCACATACTCAAATTTATTTTGAATTTGTTGTGCTGCACGTACTGCCAGTGCAGTTTTGCCAATTCCTCCCATACCTAACAGCACCACTAAACGGCATTGGTCTTGTACTATCCATTTCTGTAATGTGATTAATTCTTGCGCGCGTCCAAATAAAACAGGCGTATCAATTGCATCTCCCCAATCTTGATGGTATTGAGTATTAGATTTTTTAGCTGAGTTAATGTTGGTAATTTTCTGTAGTTCCCATGTTCCGGTTTTTATGAGTTGAGGGTGATTTTGGATTGTTATGTTTCCCGATTTAGGACTGGACTGAACTTGAGCATAATATTTTTTCAGAACTGGATAGAAGTTTGCTTTTGTTACCTTCTCTCCTAAAGCTAGACTTAGTTGTTTCCATAATTTGTGACCTACTTGTTTGATATACTCTGGCTCGTAACTAAGGTTAATGGCAATTTCTTCATAGCTTTGTTGTTCCCAACTTAGGCAGAATACTTGAAGCTCAAGGTTTTTTAAGCTTATTGGCTGGAGCAGTGAATTCAAAATTGTAATTGCTTCTTCTTGGTTCATATAGAGTTACTTACCTTATTGATTGATACTCAGTTTTGGCGCCAGAAGTTACCTAAGTTACATTTAGGCGCCACTTCAGGTAAGTTATGCAAGTGACTTTGAACAAATCTAATATAACTTTTAATGGAAATTCGGGTATTAATGTTTACATGTATTTACTTAAAGTAGCTAATTATACAGTTTTTCGGCATATCCAATTCTTAATTATACATTATCTAAAACCCTTATAGAGACTGAATTAAATAGGGTTTCTACATCCTGCATCGGAGATTTTTTCAGTAAATTATCAAATTTACTGACTTTTTTAGTAACTTTTTCTTACTGTCAAGCAAAAAAAAATTGAGCATAGTTACAGAAAGGGCAATAATTCAAGCGTCAAGCGTGAACTTTTTGATAAAGGCTCGAATACGTTTATCGATTGAGTTTCGTTTTAGACCCCAAAATTTACGTAAACCGAGAACACGAGAGATAATAATTATGCCACTGAATAGACTAGTAGATTCTGGGCAGCAAATTCAACCACCTCCAGATATTCAGAGAACAACTTTTTCTTTAGATGCAATCGCTCGTTTTGTTTGCAATACATGGGAAGAAATCAATGCAGCACAAGCAGGGGGGCAGTTTGATGCGGTGGTTATCGGTTCGGGTATGTATGGCGCCTATACCGCTACCAAGTTATTTGAGTTCGGTAAGGAATTACCACAGAAACCTCGTATTTTCGTCTTAGAAGCAGGACCATTCCTGATTAGCGAACATTTCCAAAATCTGACTCGCCTTGGTGACTTATTCAACTCCGTTTTGGAACCGCTGGTTGAGCCAAATTCTCAGGGACGAAATATCGCTGAACCTTCAAACTATGCTGGCGCCAATAGGTTTAATGACCATCATCGTTGTGTGGGTGGCAAATCACTGTTTTGGGGTGGTTGGACACCACGCTTGACCGAAGAAGACCTCAAGCAGTGGCCAAAAGATGTTGTGGAATATTTGCTGCTCAAAAATCAACCTGACGGCTATGAATACGTAGAGCGCGAAATTGGCACTTGGCCTATTGCTGATTTTATCAACGGCGATTTATTTGATATTCTCAAAGGACGCGCGAAGGATGTACTCAATAAAGTACCCTCTCTAACAACTGTGCAAGACCCACCTATCGCGGTGGCTGGTCAATCACCAGGGTCTGGTTTGTTCAGTATGGACAAGTTTAGCAGCTTGCCTTTGCTACTCGATGCTATTCGCGAAGCCAGTGGTCAAAATGATGCTAACCGGCGCCTGTTCCTCGTGCCCAACGCTGAGGTTATCAAGTTAGAAACCACTAATGGCGTTGTCACCCAAATCGTGGTGGCTTTGAAAAATCCATTAGAACCGCAGAATAAGAGCCAAGCCCGTATAGTGCGATTAGATATCAAGCCCAGCGCTGCGGTAATACTAGCGGGTAATACTGTCAACTCAACACGGTTGGCTTTAAACTCATTCCTACGACCCAAAGCATTGCTACCACATTCGGAGTTAATTGGGCGGAACTTGATGGTTCACGTTCGTGGTAACTTTATTTGGAGAATCGCCCGTACCGCCTTGGGTGTGCCGCCAACATTGGAAAAAGAGTTGCAGACTGCTGCCCTACATATCCCAGGCTCAACGCAAACGGAGAAAGGCAAAGGACAGTTCCATTTCCAGTTTTACGCTGCCCCAAATGTAAATACTCCAGCCTTTGAAAATGCCCCAGAGAATCCAGAAGAGTTCCTCTACCGCGCGGTGCCAAATATCGAAGAGTTTGAAAAGATTCTCGCGGCTCAAACTTCAGGGACAATTGATAACAAAATAGTAATTGGTATTCGCACCTGCGGCGAAACCTTCGGGGATCGAGCGACCCCAGTCGGCAATAATCCTAACGTTAGTTGGATAAACGTCAATCCCTTCGGTGGTACTGGTGATGATGTTTACTTTGAAAATGGACGGGAACTACGTATACCTAAAGCGTTTGTAAACCTAGTAGAAATACCCGCCGATAAACAGGTTCGAGATGCTCAGTCTGAAGCAGCTTTTGCCTTTATTGAGGCATTGGCTGGTCAACCAAAAGGTAGTGCCACCAAAAAAGACCCCAATGCACCAATTGAGTTCCTTCCAAGAGAAGATGGAAAACAAGAAGATGGAATAGGTACTACCTATCATGAATCGGGTACATTGTGGATGGGAACCGACTATACTCAATCAGTTACAGATGTTAACGGTCGTTTCCACCACATATCTAATGCGTACTGCGTAGATCAATCAATTTTCCCCACTGTTGGTTCTGCAAATCCCGTCCCTACAGGATTAGCACTTTCTCGTAAGATTGCCCGCTCCATAATCGAGCGCTACACTTCGGTTGATAATGTAAGCAATGAGCAAGGTTTTGAAATCCTTTATCGCGGCAACTTCAAAGCAGATGGTTGGGAAATAGCAGCTAATGGTAGCCAAAACTTCTTCGATGTCCAAAATCAGGGTTTCCCAGTACTAGGTGCAGGTGTTGACAATAAGAACGTTGGGCTTGGCATACTCTGGTTTACTCACAAAAAATTTAAAAATTTCATTCTAAAGTTGGATTGGCAAGCTTTTGACATTGAAGCTAACTCCGGTATTTTTCTAAGAATGCCAGAACCCAAGGTTGTTGATAATAACTTCTATAAATCCACCATCGAAATCCAAATTGATGAGCGTGGTCACGACTATCCCAATAAGGTTTATGGTAGCCCATTACACAAGACGGGTGCAGTATACGAGGTTTTCCCCGCTCAACAATGGGCTGCCAAGATATTGCAACGCAATGGTAATCCTGGTTACTGGAATAGTTATGAAATCAAAGTGGAAGGTAATGTAATTGAGGTCAAACTTAATAATCAATTGGTCAGTGCTGGAACCTTCTCGAAACTATTGGGATTTAATGACCCCAGTCAGGATAATACTAAGCGTTCCGAAGGTTTCATTGGCTTGCAGTGCCATACTGAGGTCGTTCAGTTCCGAAATATTCGCATTAAGGAACTGTAAAGATTTTTGATTTTAGATTTAATAAATCAAAATTAAAAATCTAAAAAGTTTTCAAAACACTAGCAAAACTCTAGATTTATTTATGGAGTAAGTAATGCCACTAAACCTGGATTCAAATAATGGACCAATCGACGGGAACGATAGACAGTATCAAGATGTTCTGCAAGATTTGCAAGCCAACATTCTCAAAGCACATGGAAGAGATGAATCTGTACACATTTTCTTAACTTTCCCAGACCCTAGAAAGGAACCACAAAAAACAACTACACTCAGACGATTGATTTCTGAAATTGCTACTCAATATATTACATCAGCGAAGAAACAGTTAGATGACGCAGTTGCTTGGAGAGGGAACAAAATTGATGGTGGTGTATTAGTACATATTGCTTTATCTTCTTCAGGGTATGAAAAACTAGGTTTCCCTGACAATAATCAGCCTAAAGGCGCCAATCTTCAAAATCGACGAGAAGCTACCCCTCAACAACTTAATGATGATTATGCTCAAGTCTTTCAACTGGGTATGAAGCGGCGCCAGTATGCACTTATCGACCCACCATTCAGTTCTTGGGAGCAACCATATCGAAACGATATTGATGCATTGGTAATTATAGCAGATAATAATTGGACAAATGTCAAGAATACACAATTAGAAATTACAGACAAGCTGAATGGCGTTGCTACGGTTGCCACTATTGAACGAGGTACAAAAATACGTCGCCAATTTAACAATCAGAAGGAAAAGCCTGTAGTTGAGCATTTTGGTTTTACAGATGGTGTGGGGAATCCGCTTTTTCTCAAACAAGATTTAGAGCGTGAACAAGGTGACACTGCTAAAAGACTTTTCAGCGCGCGTCTCAACCTTGTTCTAGTTCCAGACCCTTTAGGTACTCCTAATGTGAGCTTTGGTAGTTTTCTTATCTTTCGTAAACTTGAGCAAAATGTTCAAGGATTTAAGAAAGCAGAACTTGAATTGAGCAAAAAATTGGGAGTTTCCCGCGAATTGGCTGGAGCAATGGCAGTAGGACGTTTTGAAGATGGTACTCCACTTGTGCTGCAAGGCAATGACGGCAGTGAAAACTTAAATGACTTTGATTATTCTAACGACCGTGAGGGGCTAAAATGCCCATTCCAAGCCCATCTTCGCAAGACAAATCCTCGATTGGAATCAGTTAGAGAAATTGGACCTTTTGCTCGAAGCGAAAAACAGGAGCTTGGACATCGCATCACACGACGCGCAGTTACCTATGGTGGACCACTCAGCGACTTCAGCAATCTCGATAACTTACCTACAGGTGGTGTAGGGTTGCTATTCATGTGCTACCAGTCCGATATCTGGGAACAATTTGAATTTATTCAGCGGTTTTGGTCGAACCATCCTCGATTTCTTGAACGTGATATGTGGCAGTTCGTTAACGTAACAAATAATAATTACGACAGAACTGGATTAGATGCAGTCAGTGGTCAAAGTCTACCTGGTCAAAGGGACCCAGTAATTCAAGAAGAACCCCAACCACCAACCAACTGGTTAAAAGAGCGGGATAAAAAGACCGAAAAAGCCGATGTTCAATTTGCAAACTTCGTGAAACTCAAGGGTGGTGAATACTTTTTCTCACCGAGTATCAGTTTTCTGAAGAGTTTGCCCAACCTACCTCAAAATTTTTCGGCGCCGCCAATTGAAGAACCTGTACCTAGCAAAACATACATTGTGCAACAAGGTGACTATCTATTTTTGATAGCCGAGAAAGCTTACGGAGATGGCGGTAACAACGGAGTAATTTATGAAGCAAACAAAAATGTGATTGGTCCTAACCCTGGCTCAATCTTTCCCGGACAAATACTTTACATTCCAATCTTGAACACTGAACCCAAACCTGGCCAAGAATATATTGTGCTATCAGGTGACTATCTATTTTTGATAGCCGAGAAAGCTTACAAAGACGGCAATAGGTATCTGGAAATTTACAATGCTAATCGAGATGTAATTGGACCTGATCCTAAGGTACTTGTGCCTGGGACAAGACTCCGAATTCCATAAGGTGTGTGGCGCCATCGTAGGGTGTGTGGCGCCATTAAACAACCCCAATGTAATAATTAAGGCTAATAGCGCCACGCACCTACTCCTAATTTTAGTTGAATGAAAAAAATCAGTTTTAATAAATTCTATAGTAACTATAAACAAATCGTTATAAACAGGCTGCTTATTTGTGATTAAATAAATTATTTATGCTCTACAGTTGAATATTACAGATTTGGTTATGGCGCCAATTGAATAGTTTAAATATGGATAGTACAAAATTCTTTGATTTTCCGCGCGAAGAGAAACTTTTTGGACTGCGACCCGAAGCTGGAAGATGGTTGTTTATTCCTTTAGGGTTAATTGTACTACTATGCTTGGGAACAGTTTATTCTTGGAGTATCTTTAGTAGTCCATTTGAGGCAGCACTACAAGCTAAACCGGGAACAATTTTACTACCATTTATGGTACTAGGTGTGATTTTTACCCTTGTCATGCCAATTTCTGGGTTATACATATATAGATTTAGTCCTCGTATACTTACCACTATTGGTGGAATAATTGTTGGAATCGGTTATTTACTCTCAAGTATTGCCCCGAATTTACCATTTTTGATAGTTAGTTATGGTTTAATAGCAGGAATTGGTGTTGGTATTGCCTATGGTGTACCACTTGCAGTTGCCGCGCGTTGGTTTCCTGACCGTAAGGGTTTAGCGGTGGGGATGACGGTTGTTGGTTTTGGATTGTCACCCTTGGTAACGGCGCCGTTAGCGATTACGTTAATGAATGGTAACAGTGCAATTGGTCTTCCTGCTTTTGGTGTACGCGGTACTTTCGTAATATTAGGTATTGCCTTCACGGTAATCATTTTATCAATTGCAAGTCTATTAAAAATGCCGCCGCTACGTTGGCAACCTGCAAATTGGCGCCCAGCTATATCAAATACAGAAACTAGCGATAGTTTAGACATACCAATGGCACAAACACAGACTTTTTATGGGCTGTGGATTTGCTATATTATTGGTACATTTGTTGGATTAACAGCAATTGCCACAACTGCACAAGTAGGAAAAGAAATAGTTGGGTTACAACAAGAGCAATTAGCATTTGCAATTCCATTATTTGCTGTATTTAACGGTATTGGTCGTCCTTTATTTGGTTGGTTAAACGACCGACTCAAACCTAAGTTAACAATAATCGTTATCAACGTTTTAATTCTGACGGCATCCATAGTAATGTGGAATACATCACAAGGACAAATAGCGAATTTCTTGATAGCGTACTGTGTATTTTGGTTTTGTTTAGGAGCATGGTTAGCAGTGGCGCCTGCTGCAACATTGAGCTTTTTTGGTTTGAGTAATTACCCTAGTAACTACGGTTTAATGTTTACAGCCTTTGGGTTTGGTGGTTTAGGTGGGATTTTTACTATTGGCGCCATACGAGGAATTTCTGGTAGTTTTGCACCGTTTTTCTTTGTCACAGCAACTTTAGCTTGTGTGGGAATTGTCA